>ERZ791889.202-NODE-202-length-45151-cov-20.969221_pt1 | contig 45151 bp, 38 predicted proteins | sample MGYA00510156_ERZ791889 | MGnify/ENA primary metagenome ERZ791889 (study PRJEB30046, sample SAMN00792108) | human gut metagenome | study: EMG produced TPA metagenomics assembly of the A metagenome-wide association study of gut microbiota in type 2...
CAACACACATGTGTTCCACTTCGTGTGAATAAGTCATAATTAGCTCTTTTTTAAAATTGATATTATTAAAAAAATTATGTAGTCACGATTCTCTAAATCGCCTACAAAGATAGTTGATTTATTTGTTTTAGCAAATTGAGATTTACCTCTTTTTTGTGAAAAGAGACTAATCATTTCCTATTTTTCCAAGGTTTGCAATGTCGGGGTTGCATTTACATAACACTGCAACATTACTTATTTTTCCAAATATTTACAATGATTATATAGCAAAAACCGCAGCATTCAGCCACAGAACTCACTCGGATTAAGAAATAAGCGAAAGACAGCATTTGATATATGAAAGAAAATCTGTAGCTTTGCAACAGACAATGATTGACTACGATAAACAGAGTATCAACAGAACGAATAACGACAGTATGATAGAAATAGCAGACGCGGTGTTACAAAAAGCCGCAAAAGAAGGAATGGATGAATTCATCCAGGCATTTACTGATAGATACAGAGAAGTAATCGGAGGCGAACTGACGGCTGAAACGATGCCGCTGCTCACCGGCGAGCAACATTCGCTCCTGGCCTATCAAATTTTTCGAGACGAAGTGATGTGCGGCGGCTTCTGCCAGCTCATCCAGAACGGCTATGGCGCGTATATTTTTGAAAATCCTTTTGCCAAAGTGATGCGTACGTGGGGTGCAGAAGATCTTTCCAAGTTAATTTACAAAGCCCGCAAGATTTACGAAGACAACCGGAAAGACCTGGAGAAGGAGCGCACCGATGATGAATTCATGGCTATGTATGAGCAATACGAAGCATTCGACGACCTCGAAGATGCCTATCTGGAAATGGAAGAAGAAATCACGGCCCTCGTTGCCAGCTATGTAGATGACCACATCGAACTTTTTGCAAAAATTATCTAGTCACCAGTGCAGTATTTTTTAAGCCTCTGCATTTCATAAGTGTGAAACAGAATTTATATCTTTGCAAAATCAAAAAAAATAGGTTTATGAAACAAGTAAAATTTTTATTCGTAGCTCTGATGGCTATCGTAATGAGTGTATCAGTCACTTCATGCTTTGACAATGATGACAACAATATTGTACAAGCTGGTTTTTTCGTTAAAAATGATTTTGGTACATTAGTAATGGCTGATGGAATGAAATTGAATACCAATTCAACTACAGCACTTCTTCAAGGCAACTTTTATTATATTTTTTGTCAATACGATCGTTCACTGATTACCGAGAACTCAAAATCAGTTAATATAACATTATTACAAGACCCCATCTGTATTGACCCCAAAAGCGAAGAGCAACCCTCCACATATGTAGAAGAAGGTACAAATCCGCTTTATGCATTTAACAGCGACTTAAGAAATGGCTTTTTATATTTTGATCAATACACTTTGATTACCCCGATTATTTTTTGGTACAAATATTCAAGTGACTCTAAAGAAGCAAAAGAAGAATTCAATAAACATTCATTCAAAGTCTCTTATGACCCTGAAAAGATAAAAGCAGATGACACTAAATTGGAATTAACGATTAACCATATTGTAAGAGACAAAGAAGGTGAAACAATAAAAAGAGATCGTTCTACTAACACTTTCAAAGCTTACAACTTAAGAAGTGCCCTTGAAGCATTTAGAAACAAGACAGGAAAACTTCCCAAAAATTTGGTTCTAAAAGCTAAAGAAAATTCATACGAAGATAAGCTGATTAAAGATAAAGATTACTCAACTATCGAGATAGAGTATCCATTTGAAAAATAAGCCATTGAATTACAAAGAATTATTTGACATAGCAATGAAACTGATTTCCTCTCCGGCGAAAGCCTGGGAGGAAATTTGTGTAGAGGATAGACAGAAAGTATATACATCTTTTGTCTATCCTATGATTGGTTTATGCTCTTTAGCCGTATTTCTCGGCTCTCTATTCACTTACGGATGGGGCGGTCCGCAGAGTTTCCAGCTGGCCATGACGTTGTGCTGCAGCGTAGCAGTAGCACAGTTTTCCGGATATTTCTTGTCGGCCTACATCATCAACGAATTGGGATCGAAGCGATTTGGAGTGGTAAACGACCAGACACTCACCCGGCAATATACCGGCTACACCATGGTAGTCCCCTTCCTGCTGCAGATCATTACAGGCTTGCTGCCCGACTTCCGTATCATTTCCTGGCTGCTGACTCCCTACATCATGTTTGTGGCATGGGAAGGCTCAAAAATACTCATGAAGGTAGAGGAAAAAAATCGGATGACGTACACCCTCATTTCTTCTATTCTACTGATATTTCTGCCTCCTATCATTGAGTACTTGTTCAATCAGCTGACCACTCAATTAAATTAATGTAACACCCTACTAAATTCATTTTGCAAAGATGAAACAACCCTCTATAAATATCAAAAACAAACGGGCCACGTTCGACTATGCGCTGATAGACACCTATACAGCCGGCATCGTGCTCACAGGCACCGAAATCAAATCCATCCGCATGGGTAAAGCCAGCCTGGTAGATACCTTCTGCTATTTTATGAAAGGTGAACTATGGGTGAAAAACATGCACGTGGCCGAATATTTTTACGGTTCTTACAACAATCACACAGCACGGCGGGAACGCAAGCTTCTGCTCAATAAAAAAGAGCTGGAGAAATTACAGCGCGAAATGAAGAACCCCGGATTTACGATTGTTCCGGTGCGCCTGTTTATCAATGAAAAGGGGTTGGCCAAACTGGTCATTGCGCTGGCCAAGGGTAAGAAGGAATATGACAAACGCGAGTCTATCAAGGAGAAAGACGACCGCAGGGACATGGCTCGCATGTTTAAAAGATAAAAGAGAACGAAGAAGATTTAGAATAGAGAATGAAGAAAACAATTGCACAGCTCGTGCCCGAACGTATCCTCATCTTAGACGGTGCTATGGGCACGATGATTCAACAATACAACTTAACAGAAGAAGATTTTCGCAATGAGCGGTTTGCCCACATTCCCGGACAGCTGAAGGGCAACAATGATTTGTTGTGCCTCACCCGCCCCGATGTGATTCAAGACATTCACCGCAAATACCTTGAAGCCGGTGCAGACATCATCGAAACCAACACATTCAGCTCTACAACGGTGTCCATGGCCGACTATCACGTAGAAGAATATGTGCGTGAAATGAACTTGGCTGCCGTGAAACTGGCCCGAGAGCTGGCGGACGAATATACGGCCCGTACTCCCGATAAGCCCCGTTTCGTGGCAGGTTCTGTGGGACCCACCAACAAGACTTGCTCCATGAGCCCAGACGTCAACAATCCCGCTTTTCGCGCCTTGAGCTACGACGAACTGGCTGCCGCATACCAACAGCAAATGGAAGCGCTACTTGAAGGGGGCGTAGATGCGCTGCTCATTGAAACCATATTTGATACACTGAATGCCAAGGCTGCCATCTATGCTGCCCAGCAAGCCATGGAGACGGTGGGAGTGAAAGTCCCCATCATGCTCTCTGTCACGGTGTCCGACATCGGAGGACGCACGCTGTCGGGACAGACCTTGGATGCTTTTCTGGCATCGGTGCAGCATGCCGATATTTTTTCCGTGGGCTTGAACTGTTCGTTTGGTGCTCGTCAGCTGAAGCCATTCCTGGCACAACTGGCTGCCCGCGCCCCTTATTATATCAGTGCCTATCCCAATGCGGGACTTCCCAACAGCTTGGGTAAATATGACCAAACTCCAGCCGACATGGCACAGGAGGTAGCTGAATATATCAAAGAGGGCCTTATCAATATCATTGGGGGTTGCTGCGGAACGACCGATGCCTATATTGCCGAATACACAGCACTGACTGCCGGAGCGAAACCGCACGTACCGGCTCCTGCACCCGCTCATCTGTGGCTGTCGGGACTGGAACTGCTGGAAGTGAAGCCGGAAATTAATTTCGTCAACGTAGGTGAACGCTGCAATGTGGCAGGTTCGCGCAAGTTCCTGCGCCTCATCAATGAGAAAAAATACGAGGAAGCGCTCTCGATTGCCCGCAAACAAGTGGAAGACGGTGCATTGGTGCTCGATGTGAACATGGACGACGGGCTGCTCGATGCTCGCGCCGAAATGACTACATTCCTCAACCTCATCATGTCGGAACCGGAAATAGCCCGGGTACCTATCATGATCGACTCTTCCAAGTGGGAAGTCATCGAAGCCGGACTGAAGTGCCTGCAGGGAAAATCAATTGTCAACTCCATCTCGCTGAAAGAGGGAGAAGAGTTGTTTTTGGAGCATGCACGCAAAGTAAAGCAATACGGTGCGGCGGTAGTTGTCATGGCATTCGACGAGAAAGGTCAGGCCGATACGGCTGCCAGAAAGATTGAAGTGTGCGAACGGGCTTACCACTTATTGGTGGACAAAGTAGGATTTAATCCCAACGATATTATTTTTGACCCCAATGTGCTGGCTGTGGCTACGGGGATTGAAGAGCACAACAATTATGCAGTAGATTTCATCGAAGCAACTGCATGGATCAAGCAGCACCTGCCGGGTGCACATATCAGCGGAGGAGTGAGCAACTTGTCGTTCTCTTTCCGAGGCAATAATTACATCCGTGAAGCCATGCATGCGGTATTCCTGTATCATGCGATCCGCAAGGGAATGGATATGGGCATCGTCAACCCGAGTACGTCTGTGCTCTACACGGATATTCCGGCCGATGTGCTGGAAAAAATTGAGGACGTGGTGCTCAACCGCCGTCCGGATGCCGCTGAACGTCTTATCGAATTGGCCGAGCAACTGAAAAATGCACTGCAGGATAATCCGCAGGCAAGTGTACACCACGATGCCTGGCGCGACGGTTCTGTGGAAGACCGCTTGAAATATGCCTTGAAAAAAGGGATTGGCGACTATCTGGAAGCAGATCTGGCGGAAGCATTGCCGAAATACGCCCGTGCGGTGGATGTCATCGAAGGTCCGCTGATGGACGGCATGAACGAAGTGGGTGAACTCTTTGGAGCGGGAAAAATGTTTTTGCCGCAGGTGGTAAAAACGGCCCGTACCATGAAGAAAGCAGTGGCTATTTTGCAGCCTATCATCGAATCGGAGAAGGTGGAAAGCACCACCTCTGCCGGAAAGGTACTGCTGGCTACGGTCAAAGGGGATGTTCACGACATCGGAAAGAACATCGTATCGGTGGTGATGGCTTGCAACGGATATGAGATTATCGACTTGGGTGTGATGGTTCCCGCTGAAACCATCATCGAACGGGCCATCGAAGAGAAGGTGGACATGATTGGGCTGAGCGGACTGATTACGCCTTCGCTGGAAGAGATGGTGCACGTAGCTTCCGAACTGGAAAAGCGAGGACTGGACTTACCGCTACTTATCGGTGGTGCCACTACATCCAAAATGCACACGGCATTGAAGATAGCACCGGTGTATCACGCACCGGTAGTGCACTTGAAGGATGCGTCGCAGAATGCAGGAGTAGCTGCCCGCCTGCTCAATGCACAAGCCAAGGCTGAGCTGATACAGGAATTAGACACAGAATATGAAGCTTTGCGTGCCAAGAGCGGTCTGTTCAAGAGAGAAACAGTTTCTCTGGAAGAAGCACAGAAAAACCGCCTGAACTTGTTTTAAATAGACTGGATGTGATGACAGGATATTAAAACCATAGTTGCAGCACAAAAAGAAAAGCATTTTCAGTAGCGCTCCGGTATATATTGTCAATGAACGACCGAAAGCCTGCTGAAAATGCTTTTTTTTATGGAATTTCATTTATGGAATTGCCCGCTGATAGGCATGAAAACGCGACAAGATATCCCGCACAAAATTATACGTCTCCACACCGCGAAAATAGCCGTTCTTGCACACAGGGTCGGTAAAATACTCCTCGCTGCTCTTCAGCAAGATATATTTCTCCACGTTGTCTTTCCACACGACCTTGTTCTTGCCATACTTCTCTGCCAGCGCCATGGCATCAAACACGTGTCCCAATCCGGCATTATAGGAAGCCAGCACAAAGCGGATCCGCTCCTCCTTATCGGGCACCTGCCGGAAACTCCGTTCAGTGGCAGCGATATATTTTACGGCAGCCTTCACACTCTCCTCCGGATTCTGTTCCTTGCCGGAGGGCACTCCCATAGCACGGGCCGTGGCAGGCATCAGCTGCATCAGTCCCTTAGCTCCCGCCCACGACACCGCCGTCGTGTCAAAGTTCGACTCCGTGTAAGCCAGTGAAGCCAGCAGACGCCAGTCCCATCCGATTTGCTTGGCATATTTCTTAAACAGCTGATCATAATGCGAGATCTTACCCTCCTTCAGAGAGAGGATAGGTGAATGAGGCATCGTCTTGCTCTGCTCAAAATAACGTTTCATGCTAGCCGTATAGGCTGTAGAACGCTTGTTTTCGCGGTGCCAGCGGTTGGCCGCTTCTGCCAGTTGGGGGCAATCCTTGCGCACCGCCCACGACGAACGCTGACTGAAGCTGACCGGCAAAGAGATGTTGAGCGAAGGATAATACGTTTTGTTCAGTTGGGCTACATCGTTGTCGGCCACGGTATAGGCAATCTGCCCCTTGGCCACCTGTCCTATCAAATCCTCTGCCGAAAGACTGTCGCTCTCTACTTTATGAATAAGAATACCGCCTCCCAACTCATTATTGAGATTCTCCAGCCGGTCGTAGTAACGCCCGGGCTTCACATAAACCTCCTTCCCCACCAGTTCGGTCACATCCTTGAGCGGCTTCATCCGTCCCTTGCCACGCTGCACAACAACCTGATGCGTGATAACCTCCTCGCCGCAATAAAGCAAACTATCCTTCCACTGATTCGTTACAGGCAGATGATAGGCTATCAAGTCGCCCTCTCCTGCCCGCAACATCTGAATCAGTTCGTCCACATTTCGGGCCACCTCTATCCGAAGACGCAACCCCAGACTTTGGGCAAACTGCTGGGCCAGTTCGTACTGAAATCCCATTTCCTGCCCCCGATATTTAAAGTAAGAGGTAGAGCTGTAGAGCGTGAGCGCCACCAGTTCTCCACTGTCTTTGGGCTGCTGCAAGAGTGCATCCCCTCCTCCCCGGCTTGTTTCCGCTGACGGGTGATGCCGGCAGCCCGACAGACAGACGACACAGAGAATCAGCAGAGCCAGACAGGGGAGCAGACGAATCACTGTACGAGTACACACGTGGTGTGACGTAAGGAAACAAGGCATATTTTTGCGTATGAAAATAGTGCGTTACTTATTTGGTATGCTCCTTGATATACATCGTCAGGATATCAATAGCCACCTTGTTGCTTCCTCCTTCGGGCACAATGAGGTCGGCATAGCGCTTACAGGGTTCGATGAACTGCAGATGCATGGGTTTCAGCACACGCGTATAACGCTCCATCACCGCTTCAGCCGTACGTCCGCGTTCTACCACATCCCGCTGGATGACACGGATCAGCCGTTCGTCGGGATCGGCATCCACAAAAATCTTCAGATCCATCATATTGCGCAGTTTCTCATCACACAACGCCAGAATACCTTCGATAATCACCACTTCACGCGGCTCAATGTGAATGGTTTCAGGCTGACGGGTGCACGTAAGATACGAATACGTGGGCTGCTCGATGCTCTTCCCCTCCTTCAGCATCATGACATGCTGAGACAGCAGTTTCCAGTCGAACGCATCGGGATGGTCGAAATTAATGTTCTGCCTTTCCTCCACGGGCACATGACTGCTATCTTTATAATAGGAGTCCTGAGGTAACAACACTACTTCTCCGGGAAGGAGACTTTCTACGATTTTCCGTACGACGGTGGTCTTTCCGGAGCCAGTTCCGCCTGCAATTCCGATAATTAACATCTCTTTAAATGTTTATTTAAATTAAATAGAGTATTTTTGCATGGTTTATGCAACTAATTTACAAGACAAATATAGAAACAATTCATTAAAATAACAACGTAATGGTAAAACACATTGTATTATTCAAATTAAAAGACGAGGTTTCTGCTGAAAAAAAAGCAGCAGTAATGCACCAGTTCAAGGAAGCCATCGAAGCCCTTCCCGCCAAGATTTCGGTCATCCGCAAAATCGAGGTAGGTTTGAACATGAACCCGGGCGAGACCTGGAACATAGCACTTTATAGTGAGTTTGACAGTTTGGAAGATGTAAAATACTATGCAACACATCCGGATCACGTAGCTGCAGGAAAGATTCTGGCCGAAACAAAAGAGAGCCGTGCATGTGTAGATTATGAATTATAACCCACTCAATTTATTAAAATGAAAAAAATTATCTCTTTTCTGCTTTTTAGCATTTTAGTTTGTACGCTGCAGGCACAGATTCAGGAGCCTGTAAAGTTCAAAAGCGAATTGAAAACTCTTTCTGACACAGAAGCAGAAATTGTATTTACAGCCACTATTGACGCAGGATGGCATGTATACTCAACTGATTTAGGCGACGGAGGCCCTACTTCGGCTACATTCAATGTAGACAAAAAAAGCGGTCTGGAACTGGTTGGTTCTTTGAAACCGGTAGGCAACGAACACGAAGTATTCGACCAAATGTTCGAAATGCAGGTTCGCTATTTTGAAAATACGGCCAAATTCGTACAGAAAGTAAAGTTTACGGGCGGTGCCTATGCCATTGAAGGTTACCTGATGTATGGTGCCTGCAATGACTCCAACTGCTTGCCTCCCAGCGAAGTATCTTTCAAGTATGAAGGTACAGCAAAGGCAGCAGCCAAGGAAGTGCCTGCCAAAAAAGAACAACCCGTAAAGAAGGAAGCTGCCGAACCGGCTGCTCAGCCTGCTCCGGCTGCTCCCGCCCAAGCAACTCCCGCTCCGGCTGCCGACAAAGCACAGGAAGTGACACCGGCGGAAGAAGAAGCTGCTGCAGCAACTGCACAACCCGCTATCGCTTCGGGCGACCTGTGGACTCCGGTTATCGACGAGTTGCAATCACTGGGTGAAGAAAATGGAAAGAAAGACATGTCTTGGGTGTACATCTTCTTCACCGGTCTGCTGGGCGGTTTCATTGCCCTGTTCACTCCGTGTGTGTGGCCCATCATTCCGATGACAGTAAGTTTCTTCCTGAAACGCACGAAAGACAAGAAAAAAGGTATCCGTGATGCATGGACTTACGGTGCATCCATCGTAGTGATCTACGTTACTTTAGGTCTGGCCATCACCCTGACATTGGGTGCAAGCGCACTGAACGCTTTGTCTACCAATGCTATCTTCAACATCCTGTTCTTCCTGATGCTGGTGATATTTGCTGCATCTTTCTTCGGAGCATTCGAAATCCGTTTGCCGGCTAAATGGGGAAATGCTGTAGACAGCAAAGCAGAATCAACTACCGGTCTGCTGAGTATCTTCCTGATGGCTTTCACGCTTTCATTGGTTTCGTTCTCATGCACCGGCCCTATCATCGGCTTCCTGCTGGTTCAGGTATCTACTACCGGCAGTGTGGTTGCTCCGGCCATCGGTATGCTGGGATTTGCCATTGCCCTGGCTCTCCCCTTCACCCTTTTTGCCCTGTTCCCGTCGTGGCTGAAGTCCATGCCTAAATCTGGCGGCTGGATGAATGTCATTAAAGTAACACTGGGATTCCTCGAACTGGCTTTTGCCCTGAAATTCCTGTCGGTTGCCGACTTGGCTTACGGCTGGCGTCTGCTCGACCGCGAAACTTTCATCGCTCTCTGGATTATGATTTTCGGTCTGCTGGGCTTCTACCTGTTGGGCAAAATCAAATTCCCCCACGATGACGACGACAATAAAGTAGGTGTAGGCCGTTTCTTCATGGCACTCATCTCACTGGCTTTTGCCGTATATATGGTTCCCGGCTTGTGGGGTGCACCGTTGAAAGCTGTCAGTGCGTTTGCTCCGCCGATGTGGACACAGGACTTCAACCTCTACAAGAACGAAGTACATGCTAAGTTCGACGACTACGACATGGGTATGGAATATGCACGCAAGAACGGTAAGCCTGTGATGCTCGACTTTACCGGATATGGCTGTGTGAACTGCCGTAAAATGGAGGCTGCCGTATGGACCGACTCTAAAGTCAGCGACCTGATGACAAACGACTATGTACTGATTACACTCTACGTGGACAACAAGACTCCGCTGCCCGAACCGGTGAAGATCATGGAAAACGGCAAAGAACGTACCTTGCGCACAGTGGGCGACAAATGGAGCTACCTGCAGCGTGTGAAGTTCGGTGCCAACGCTCAGCCTTTCTATGTATTGCTTGACAACGAAGGAAAACCGCTGAACAAATCATTTGTTTACGATGAAGATGTACCTAAATATATCGATTTCTTGAAGACCGGATTGGAAAACTACAAGAATAGAAAATAAGTACAAGCAAGCTGAATAAGCGCACTCCTGCCCCACTTTATTGCTGCGGCAAATGGGATAAAGAGTGTTTGCTTCACACAACACCCCTGCTACAGACCACTGTGGCAGGGGTGTTTTTTATATACCTCAGCAGTTTTGAAATAAAAAATAACACGAAATAGGGAAGGGAATAAAAGATATTCGTATATTTGCTGCATAAATATAAATCTATAACATGAACAAACTGATATATCGACTGCAAACAGCCTGTCAACCGGCTGCTCACCTCAACTGGTGGATTTCCTGGGGAGGTATTTTTTTAGGATGCCTCATTTTAGCGGCGGGATTCGTTTTCTTTATCAATCCGTACAACATTGTGCCCGGCGGCGTATATGGAGCAAGTATCGTACTCCACAACCTCTTTCCTTCTATTCAGGTAGGTACCTTCGGCTACATGTTTGATGTTCCTCTGCTCATTCTCTCGGCTATCCTCCTTGGAGCCAAACTGGGCGCACGCACGCTTGTGGCAGCTCTCACCACTCCCTTTCTGATGAATGTCATCTCCAGCTGGGCTTACCCCTCACAGGAAGCATTGGAGAAACTGGATCCGCAGCAGTTGCTGGGTGGATGCATGGACATGTCGGACCACCTGATGCTGACCTGTATCATCGGAGCCACCATCATCGGTGTCGGCAGCGGCATCGTGGTGCGCAATCAGGCCACAACCGGAGGGAGTGATATCATCGCCATGATTCTGCAAAAATATGCTCACATACGATTCTCCAACGCCATTTTGCTGGTAGACGCCACGGTGGTCAGTTTCGGGCTCGTGGTCATCGGCTTCGGCGTGGGCAGTGCCACAGACATGTCTCAGCCCTCGTGGCATCTTTCGTTCTATTCGCTCATTGCCATCTTTGTGATATCACGGGTACTGGCCTATGTCATCAACGGTGCGAAGGAAGACAAACTCCTGTTTGTCATCAGCGACAAGAAAATGGTAGAGTTGCACCGCTTCATTCTGAAAGACCTCGACCGCACAGCCACCTGCATCAAAAGCAGCGGACTTTATACGGGAGCCGAGAAAGAAATGCTTTTTCTGGTGGTGAGCCACAAAGAAGTAACGAGTGTGAAGCACAAGATTAAAGAAGCAGACCCGCGTGCATTCGTGGTGGTAACCGATGCATACGACACGTTTGGAGAAGGATGGAAGAATCTGCCTTCAAAAGATGAACTGCAACCGGAATAGAATTCCAGCCCGATGCAATGAATCAGAATGATCCGAGAACAGAACTATCACACAACGGGGAGTGTACTGGCTGAAAGCTGACTTGGCTCAAACGCCAGGCCACTAATGCGGGCGGAAAGGAATATATAAGGAATAACGGCTTTCCACCGGCTTCCCCTTGATCAGAGCCGGCTGCCAGGCGGGCATACGCTTGATGACGCGCAACGCTTCTTCGCCAAACAGCGGATGAGTGGCTTTCAGTATGACCGGACGCTGAACCTTACCCTCCTTATCGATCACAAAATCGCACAGCACATAGCCCGATTTGTTCTTCGCCTTCAGTTCGGCAGGATAGACCAGCTGCCCTGCAATGTAAGTATCCACTTCACCATGAGGGAAATAGGCAGGCTCATCTACCTTCACCCCCTCGGAAGTATGCCAATAAGCCCCTAACCGATACGCACCTACATACACCGGCTTTCTGTACACTTCAGGAGCCTGTTTGCTGCGCTGATGCAGCTTCTTGAGCAGCGCTTTAGCCTCTTCACACAATGCATCTTCCGAGATATTGCTGCCGCGAGACAACAGATAAGCCGACTGAGACACCTGAACGAGCTGATTCATCAGGGTGCCGTTGGCAGGCGACCATTTACGTCCCTTGAGCAGACGGCCTTTTTCGTCGGTGGAGAAGAAATAATACACCACACCATCGAGCCCGTCGCCCGACCCGTCCAAGTCCTGCACCTGCGAAGTGGCCAGCCGGAAAAGAGAACCCAGTGAATGATACAAAGCCCTACTGATGACAACCGACTGGGTGTCGAGTTTTACATCTTTCTTGTCAGCCTGCCAGTAGGTACGAGACAATGTATTGGATACCAACACACAGCGTCCGTTGCGTTTTTCCACCGACAAAGCATATTCGGGAGAAAAAGAGGGAAGCACCACGTAGCGGGCGTAAGGTTTTTCCTGGAATCCGGTGTTCAGCAGCCAGATTACATTACGGTAATACTCACCCAATTCGCCCTTGTAGTTGGAAAGAGAGCGCACCGGATCGAGATAATCAGTCTGTGCAGACAACGGAAGTGAGAACAACAGAAAGAAAAGAATATATACAAATCTATTCATCAGGCAAGGCTAGTAAATAAGTTTAAAAATTCATAACAGGTATTGCGGTACAAAGATAAATCAAATTCAGTAAACTGAAAAATCAAAGCCGACAAACAACGCAAGTAAATGATGCAAAGCCATGAATGATAAGAGGTGAAAGCTCGCATCTTGTGCGGAGCGGCGCAAAAACGTCAGCATAGATTTCACCAACTGAAATAAATATTATATCTTTGCAAGGTTTTAAATGAAGAACTTGAATAACAATTTATCAAAAATATGATAGCTAAGATTGAACAACTTCTGAAAGAGGTGGAAGTCTTGCATGCCACCAATGCCGAAGAACTGGAAGCTCTCCGCATCAAGTACCTTAGCAAGAAAGGCGCCATCAATGATTTAATGGCAGACTTCCGCAACGTTCCGGCTGAACAGAAAAAAGAAGTCGGCATGAAACTGAACGAACTGAAGACGAAAGCACAAGATAAAATCAATGCTTTGAAAGAGCAGTTTGAATGCCAAGACAACGGTTGCGACGGTTTGGACTTGACCCGTTCGGCTTACCCTGTTAAATTGGGTACCCGCCACCCGCTTACCATTGTAAAGAACGAAATCATTGATATCTTCGCCCGCCTGGGATTCAGCATTGCCGAAGGTCCGGAAATTGAAGACGACTGGCATGTGTTCTCAGCACTGAACTTTGCAGAAGACCATCCGGCACGCGACATGCAGGATACATTCTTCATTGAATCGCATCCGGACGTGGTATTGCGCACACACACTTCTTCCGTACAGAGCCGCGTTATGGAGGTTTCACAGCCGCCCATCCGCATCATCTGCCCGGGACGTGTATACCGCAATGAAGCAATCAGCTATCGTGCACACTGTTTCTTCCATCAGGTAGAGGCATTGTATGTCGATAAAAACGTGTCGTTCACCGACCTGAAACAGGTATTGCTGTTGTTTGCTAAAGAAATGTTCGGAGCCGACACAAAGATCCGCCTGCGTCCGTCATACTTCCCGTTTACTGAACCCAGTGCTGAAATGGATATCAGCTGTAATATCTGCGGCGGTAAGGGATGTCCGTTCTGCAAGCACACCGGATGGGTGGAAATCCTGGGTTGCGGTATGGTAGACCCGAACGTTCTCGAATCCAACGGAATTGACAGCAAGGTATACAGCGGCTACGCGCTCGGTATGGGTGTTGAACGTATCACCAACCTGAAATATCAGGTGAAAGACCTTCGCATGTTCTCGGAAAATGACACCCGATTCTTAAAAGAATTCGAATCAGCCTATTGATTTTTCCCACACAAGCCGGTTCATCTTCCGAGTGATGCTTCTTTTCAGCTATGCACCAACCGGCTCTGGGATTTCAGAATAGTAATTCGTGAATAGTGATTGGTAATGAAAAAGGCAGCCACAGCAACTGCCAACACCTCATGGCCAATCACTATTCTCCTTTTTAAAACACACCATTTCATGGCAAAAGATAGACTTATCACTTCCAGTTATTGTTTTATCTTAGCAGCCAACTTTCTGCTGTATTTCGGCTTTTGGCTGTTGATACCCGTCCTGCCATTTTATCTTGCCGAGATTTTCCAAGCAAGCAATGCCACCATCGGCATGGTGCTTTCCTGCTACACGGTGGCAGCCTTATGCATCCGCCCGTTCTCCGGCTATCTGCTCGACACGTTTGCCCGAAAGCCTCTTTATCTGTTTGCCTACTTTGTCTTCATGCTGATGTTTGGCGGCTATATCATCGCCGGCACCCTTACCTTATTTATTCTGTTCCGCATCATCCACGGGATATCATTCGGCATGGTCACTGTGGGAGGCAATACCGTCGTTATCGACATCATGCCCTCTTCGCGGAGAGGGGAAGGGTTAGGATACTATGGCCTGACCAACAACACGGCCATGTCCATCGGTCCGATGTTCGGCCTCTTCCTGCATGATGCAGGAGTGTCGTTTGCCACCATTTTCTGTTACGCTTTAGGCTCGTGTGCACTGGGATTCCTCTGCGCCAGCCTGGTAAAGACTCCCTACAGACCACCCGTAAAGCGAGAACCGCTTTCGCTCGACCGCTTCATCCTACTCAAAGGCATACCGGCCGGAGTCAGCCTGCTGCTGCTCTCCATCCCCTACGGCATGACGACCAACTACGTGGCCATGTATGCCCACGAAATCGGACTGCACACACAAACAGGCTTCTTCTTCACCTGCATGGCCGTCGGCATGGCTGTATCGCGTATTTTCTCCGGACGACAGGTAGACCGCGGCAGGATTACCCAAGTCATCATGGCAGGACTCTACCTTGTCGTATTCAGCTATTTTCTGCTGGCTTCCTGCGTTTACCTCATTGAATGGAACATCACTGCCTGCACCGTGCTGTTTTTCAGCATTGCCCTGCTTATCGGTATCGGATTCGGCATTATGTTTCCAGCCTTCAACACGCTCTTTGTCAATTTAGCCCCCAACAGCCAACGAGGAACAGCCACTTCCACCTATCTCACGTCGTGGGATGTAGGTATCGGCATCGGCATGCTGACAGGAGGATATATAGCCGAAATCAGTACGTTTGACAAAGCGTATCTCGTGGGAGCCTGCCTGACGGTTGTTTCTACACTCTATTTCAAAAGCAAAGTAACCCCTCACTACCACCAGAACAAGCTGAGATAAAAAACGAGGAGCACAAGCAAAAAAGAAAAGGAGAATAGAGGAAAAGAGAGGAGAAGAAAGAAGAGGAAACTGAAAGTGGAGAGTGGAAAGTGGAAAGTGAAATTCAAAAACTGAAAAAACTGAAACTGAAACAACTGAAACTGAAACTGAAACAATAAAGAGAAGGTATAGAAGGCTGAAAAAGCAGAACGATAACATAAAACAATAAAAACAGAAATTGTGATGAGAAAAAAAGAACGCTACGAAAAAGTAATCGAATGGTTTCAGCAAAACCGCCCCATCGCCGAAACCGAACTGCAATACAGCAACCCGTTTGAACTGCTGATTGCCGTTATCCTTTCGGCTCAATGCACCGACAAGCGGGTAAACCAGATCACTCCGGCCCTGTTCAGAGACTTCCCCACTCCGGAAGCACTGGCGGCAACCACTCCGGAAGTAGTGTTTGAATACATCCGGAGCGTATCCTATCCCAACAACAAAGCCAAACACTTGGTAGGGATGGCACAGATGCTCGTAGAGCAGTTTCACAGCGAAGTGCCCGACACCCTCGAAGCACTGACCCGGCTGCCGGGTGTGGGCAGGAAAACGGCCAACGTGATTCAGTCGGTGGTGTTCAACAAAGCCGCCATGGCCGTAGACACACACGTCTTTCGGGTGAGCCACCGCCTCGGACTGGTCACCGCCCGCTGCACCACTCCGCTCAGCGTTGAGAAAGAACTTACCAAGCATATTCCGGAAGAACTCATCCCCATCGCCCACCACTGGCTCATCCTGCACGGCCGCTATATATGCGTGGCGCGCAACCCCCAATGCACCACTTGTGGCTTGCAAATGATATGCAAATATTTCTATAACACTTATAAAGTTATAAAAGAGGATACAAAAGACAAGAATAAATAACAGTTCTGCAACAGATAACTGAAAAAAAACACTAACTTTGCAGACAATAAACAAAAAAGGTTTTGAGTTTCACTGAAAACCCCTTAAAAACAGACTAAAAAACACTTTTAAATAAAATAAAGTATTATGCAAACAATTGACAAATTCAATTTTGCCGGTAAAAAGGCATTTGTTCGCGTGGACTTCAATGTGCCCCTGGACGAAAACTTCAACATTACAGATGACACTCGTATGCGCGCAGCTCTTCCCACTTTGAAGAAAATTTTGGCAGACGGTGGCAGCATCATCATTGGTTCTCACCTGGGCCGTCCGAAAGGCGTTACTGACAAATTCTCTTTAAAACATATCATCAAACACCTGTCTGAACTGCTGGGCGTAGACGTTCAGTTTGCTAACGACTGCATGGGTGAAGAAGCTGCAGTGAAAGCGGCTGCTCTGCAACCGGGTGAAGTATTGCTGCTCGAAAACCTCCGTTTCTACGCAGAAGAAGAAGGCAAACCCAGAGGTTTGGCTGAAGATGCAACAGACGAAGAAAAAGCGGTTGCCAAGAAAGCTGTAAAAGAAAGCCAGAAAGAATTCACTAAGAAGCTCGCTTCTTACGCAGACTGCTACGTAAACGATGCATTCGGTACTGCTCACCGTGCACACGCTTCTACAGCGCTCATCGCTAAGTATTTCGACACAGACAACAAGATGTTCGGATACCTGATGGAAAAAGAAGTAACAGCTGTTGACAAGGTATTGAACGACATCAAGCGTCCGTTTACTGCTATCATGGGTGGTTCTAAGGTTTCTTCTAAGATTGAAATCATCGAAAACCTGCTGAACAAGGTAGACAACCTGATCATCGCCGGTGGTATGACTTACACATTTACTAAGGCTCAAGGCGGTAAGATCGGTGTTTCTATCTGCGAAGATGACAAGCTGGATCTGGCTTTGGATTTGATGAAGAAAGCAAAAGAAAAGGGTGTAAACCTGGTATTGGCTGTAGACGCTAAGGTAGCAGACTCTTTCTCTAACGATGCCAACACACAATTCTGCCCGGTAAACGAAATTCCTGACGGATGGGAAGGTCTGGATATCGGTCCGAAGACTGAAGAAATCTTTGCAAACGTAATCAAAGGTTCTAAGACTATCTTGTGGAACGGTCCTACAGGCGTATTCGAATTCGACAACTTCACTCACGGTTCACGTGCAGTAGGTGAAGCTATCGTAGAAGCTACTAAGAACGGTGCATTCTCACTCGTTGGTGGTGGTGACTCTGTAGCTTGCGTCAACAAGTTCGGTCTGGCTAGCGGCGTATCTTACGTTTCTACAGGTGGCGGTGCATTGCTCGAAGCTATCGAAGGAAAAGTTCTTCCGGGTATTGCAGCTATCCAAGAATAAAAACAAGACAAAGCAAACAGGAACCGGTGTTCCGGTTTGTTTTATCCAATAGAATTTGTTTTATCAACCATGAAACGAATAGAAATAATTAAATGAGTCAAAAGGCAATTCTTTGTAAAAGGAATTGCCTTTACTCTTTAGTAAAAAGCATTCTCCATGAACGAAAAATCGATTAACGAACAATATGCTTCCATCCTTGCGTTTCTGAAAAAAGGACGGCTGAAAGAGGCACTAACCCAATTGGAGTCTTTCTTGTGGCAATGCCCCAACTGGGATTTACGTATGCAGTTGGAGCAAGTGCAAATGTCATACAAATATCTGCTGGATTATATGCGGCAGGGCATCAAAGACCCCGAACGCTGGAATCTGCACCGGAAACTGACAGCTGATGCCTGGGAAATGGCCGATCATGCCCACATTCTCTATCTGGACAAAATTTCATCCAAATACTACCACGAGATGCGCCGCACCCCCGCCCAGCCGCAATTCGCCAACTTCACCCAGCGGCAGCTGATCCACATTCTCGAATCCTTTCAAGACGACCTGGCCGTGAGCGGACTCCTGTCGGAAGATAAAATGAACGAAGTGCTGAAGCGGCATGAAGATACGCTGAAACACCTCTTCATCCGCACATGGACCCACTATGCGTGGACAGCCGAAGAAGAAGAGGATGCGCATGCCCTGCTCCAGTCAAAAGAACTCATCACCGACGACCTCTGCCTGTTCACCAGTGCCGTGATGCTGGGAGCAGCCGACTGCTTCGACCTGCGGAAAATCAACTGGCTGCTCGATGCCTACTCTCATCCGTCGGCGGCAGTGGCACAGCGGGCCATCACAGGCATCCTCATCGTGTTTCACCAGCACGCCGACCGGTTGACGCTCTATCCGGAGCTGAACCAGCGGATGAAACTGATGGAAGAGCACCCCACGTTCGCCAAAGACCTCGAACACGTCTACCGGCAGATGCTGCTCTGTCAGGAAACAGAGAAGATAGACAAGAAGATGCGAGAAGAAATCATCCCCGAAATGCTGAAGAAAACGTCCAGCATGAAAAATCTCCGCTGGGGAGCAGATGAGAACGAAGAAGAAAAGGAAGACTTGAACCCCGACTGGCAGGACGAGTTTGAGAATTCGACACTGGGAAAGATGATGCGCGAGATGAACGAGATGCAGGCGGAGGGAGCCGACGTGTATATGAGCACATTTTCTTCGCTCAAGAACTACCCGTTCTTCCACCACATTGCCAACTGGTTCTATCCGTTCACGGAAAAGCAGTCGGACATGCACCGCGCACTGAAGATGGCAAACAGCCACTCGCTGAAAAACAGCCTGCTGTATGTCATTCTCCAGTCCAACTTTTTCAGCAACAGCGACAAGTATTCGTTTTTCTTCAGCATCTGCCAGATTCCCGCTGCCCAACAGGGCATGATGTTTCAGCAGCTGAGCACTCAGGAACTGGCGTCCCTACGAGACGAGGAAAATGCGCACAAACTGGAACAGTTCAACCAAAGCCCGGCAACCATCAGCAGACAATACCTGCATGATTTGTACCGCTTCTACAAGCTGAACGTACACCGGGCCGACTTTACAGACATCTTCAAGCAGAAGCTCGCTTTTCACCGCATCCCCCTCTTCAAAGAAATGCTGATGAAAAAAGAAGTGCTGCTGCCCATTGCCGACTTCTTCCTCAAGAAGGGACGGTGGACAGACGCCATTGAACTGTTCGGCGAGATGGAGCAGCTTCCGTTTGGCGAAGAAAATCAAGTTGAATTCTATCAGAAGTTCGGCTATGCCCTGCAGAAAGAGAAACGCTTCGAGGAAGCCATCCGAACTTATCACAAGGCTGATATCCTGAAACCGGGCAACAGCTGGACCAACCGCCATCTGGCCACCTGCTACCGCATGACTCAGGCCTACGAACAGGCGATCCACTACTACCGCAAAGTGGAAGAAATCCAGCCGGACAATGCCAATGTTATCTACTACATCGGACACTGCCTGACAGAGATGAAGAAACAGGACGAAGCACTGAACTATTTCTTCAAGCTCGACTTTATCGAGAAGTCCAGTGTACGGGCATGGCGAGGCATTGGCTGGTGTTCATTTGTGTGTGGCAAATACGAACAGGCTAAAAAGTATTATGAGAAAGCCATCGAACAGAAGCCGTCGGCCATCGACTACATGAACAGCGGACACGTGTCCTGGGCTATGGGCCACATCGAAGAAGCAGCAACGGCCTACGGCAAAGCTGTCATAGCCAGCGGAAACCGGCAGAAGTTTGATGAGATGTTTGAAAACGACAAAGAAGTACTGGCGGAGCAAGGCATTCCACACCAAGACATCCCGCTCATGCTCGATTTAATCTGAAACAGATTGTTCATTCTCAATTTGATTAAACTGAAACTGAAACAACTGAAACAACAGCTTCCGATTAATCTGATTACTCTGACTGGTTTGATTGGTCTGATTGGTCTGATTAATCGGAAGCAGAGTTGCACAGTTCGGTGATTTATTTTATTTTTGCTGCTACACTTTATAGTGTTTGTAACGCTTTATTTTGTTGTTGCACTTTATTTTTTGTTTCATCATAGTAAAAATACGATTTATATGACACTGATAGACGGAAAGGCCATTTCCGAACAAGTAAAACAAGAGATTGCAGCCGAAGTGGCTGAAATCGTTGCCAAAGGGGGCAAACGTCCTCACCTGGCTGCTATCCTGGTGGGACACGACGGAGGAAGCGAAACCTACGTAGCCGCCAAAGTCAAAGCATGCGAAGCATGCGGATTCAAGTCATCACTCATCCGCTACGAAGCAGATGTCACGGAAGAAGAACTGCTGGACAAAGTACGCCAGCTGAATGAAGATGCCGACGTCGACGGCTTCATCGTACAGCTTCCGCTGCCCAAACACATCTCCGAACAGAAGGTAATCGAAACCATCGACTACCGCAAAGACGTCGACGGCTTCCACCCCATCAACGTGGGCCGCATGTCCATCGGCCTCCCCTGCTACGTATCGGCCACACCCAACGGCATCCTCGAACTGCTGAAGCGCTACCACATCGAGACATCAGGCAAGAAATGCGTGGTGCTGGGCCGCAGCAACATCGTGGGCAAGCCCATGGCTGCACTGATGATGCAGAAGGCCTACCCCGGCGATGCTACGGTCACCGTATGCCACAGCCGCAGCCAGAATCTGGTCAAGGAATGTCAGGAAGCCGATATCCTTATCGCTGCCCTCGGACAGCCCCACTTTGTAAAAGCCGAGATGGTGAAAGAAGGAGCAGTCGTGATTGACGTAGGTACCACCCGCGTGCCGGACGCCACCCGCAAATCCGGATTCAAGCTCACCGGCGACGTGAAGTTCGACGAAGTGGCACCGAAATGTTCCTATATCACCCCCGTGCCCGGAGGCGTAGGTCCGATGACCATCGTATCGCTGATGAAGAATACGCTCTTGGCCGGTAAAAAAGCCATCTATCAATGAAACAACTCCTTCTTTGGATGACCCTTTTTCTCTCCTTTTCCTGCTCCTCTCATTCGCAGGAAAGGAGAGATTCCTTCACTTCTACCTCCCCAGCCGACACGATGCCGGCTCCCCTTTCCGTTTCCCCTGCCGACACGATGCCGGCCGTTTCTCTCCTGTCCGACACGCTGCGCCTGCTGTTTGTGGGCGACCTCATGCAGCATCAAGGGCAGATTGATGCCGCCCGCACAGCCCGGGGATACGACTACTCCGCCTGTTTTGCCTACGTGAAAGAAGTTATCAGCCAGGCCGACTTTGCCGTTGCCAACCTGGAAGTAACGCTCGGAGGAAAACCCTACCGGGGCTATCCGGCGTTCAGCGCACCCGATGAGTACCTCACCGCCATCCACGATGCCGGATTCAACGTGCTGCTCACGGCCAACAACCACTGTCTCGACCGGGGGCGCAAAGGGCTCGAACGCACCCTCCGGCTTATCGACTCGCTCCACATTCCGGCAGCGGGCACCTATACGGATATAGAAGACCGCCGCACGCGCTATCCGCTGCTGCTCGAAAAGAAAGGCTTCCGCATCGCTTTGCTCAACTACACCTACGGAACCAACGGCATCCCGGTGCCCTCACCTGCTGTCGTCAATCTGATTGATACAACGGTCATAGCTCAAGACATCGAAAAAGCCCGGCAGCTGCACCCCGACGTGCTGCTGGCCTGCATGCATTGGGGCGTGGAATACCAGTCGCTGCCCGGCAAGGAGCAGCAGAAGCTGGCCCAATGGCTCTTTGCAAAGGGAGTAGACCACATCATCGGCGCCCACCCGCATGTGGTGCAGCCCATCGAAGTGCACACCGACAGCCTCACCCGGCAGAAGCGGCTCGTGGCCTATTCGCTCGGCAATTTCATATCCAACATGTCGGCCCGCCGCACCGATGGCGGACTCATGCTCCAGATGGAGTTTGTAAAAAACGAAGCGGAGAAAGAAAGAACCAGTTTAAAGGGGGAGGAAGAAAGAACCAATTTAAAGGGGGAGAAAGAAAGAAAAGAGGAAGAAAAGAAGAGTCGGGAGGAAGAAAAAAGAGGTGCGCAGCTAAAAAAATGCGAGTACTATTTAGTATGGACCGACCGCCCCATCCATTCGAAGAAGAAAAATCATCAAATTCTTCCCATCAATTTTCCGGCAGACTCACTGACCATAAATTCACGTAACCTGCTGAATCTATTCACAAAAGACACACGGAAGCTTCTCGACAAAGAAAACAAAGGCATAGAAGAACAATTTTTTTATGAAAAAAACAGCAAAAAATTTGGAGATTAAAATATTTGTCGTACCTTTGCACCGCGTTTGAGAAACAACGCTGCTGAAAGCAAACAAAATGGTGGCTGTAGTTCAGTTGGTTAGAGCGTCAGATTGTGGTTCTGAATGTCGTGGGTTCGAGTCCCATCTGCCACCCCAAAAGAAGAAGTTCAATAAAATGAGCTTCTTTTTTTATTCAAATAAATTTTCACCCCTTGTTTTATTTGGAGATTAAAATAAAAATCTTACCTTTGCATCGCGTTTGAAAAACAACGCTACTAAAAACAAAAAATGGTGGCTGTAGTTCAGTTGGTTAGAGCGTCAGATTGTGGTTCTGAATGTCGTGGGTTCGAGTCCCATCTGCCACCCCAAAAAGAAGAAGTTCAATAAAAGAGCTTCTTCTTTTTTTTTATTCCAATTAATTTTCATACCTTGTTTTTTATCAGTAATTTCGCGGCTCAAAAACAAAAAGAGGTATTATAACAATTATTAGTCGATGATTAGTCGATGCGAACCATGTAGCGTGACGGGTCTTTCAGGTGTTTTCAGGTAGTCCGAATCCAGCCTGCACGCTATGCTAACACTTACTTTATTCTATGAGCGATTTCATTAACGAGATTCTACAGAAAAGAGAACTCGAACAATGTCCTGTTCCCTTTTGGAAACTAAAAATTACCGATTCAGAATACAATCAGCTGCGCGAAATCCTGCAAAAGAGAGTCATGACCCGCGCCTTTTACTTGAGCAATCCCTTCAACGTGGTGTGCGAAGAAACAGCCTTGTTTGTGGCCGAAAGCTGGCGCCGGGAATGCCAGGAAGAAGCACCGTCCATCGAAGACATCTACGCACTGCTGCAGCTGCCCAAGGGATACACCTACGCCGAGCAGCTGTTTGAGTCGGCCTGCGAAGGAGCCCAGCTGATGGGAGTGGACTATTTCGAAGACCAGGACCTGGATTTCATCAACCGCGAAGAGGCCCTGAACGCCTTGCTTTTCCAAGGAGGCTTACCCATGAAATTAATCACGGACGACAAAACAAAGACCCGCTGGAGCAAGATGGGACGCCGACTGGTGAACCGCAACCTGAACATCGACCAACTCGACCTGAATCTCTCCGAGGGCGACAAAGCGTCCATCCGCGAGTTCTGCAGCTGCCTGCAGATGGCTTTGGACTGCGACCAGCCCGAAAGCCTGCCGTTTCACTGCGCAAACGGAGAGAAGGACGAGCATTACCTGCACCTGCACCACCTGGCTGAACGGGAAAGAAACAAGCGCTCACTGCTCCGTCCGTTCACGGTGAACTGGCAGTTCCATATCGTAGCCGAAGAACTTGCCGCCGCTGAACCAACTGCTGAATCAACTGCCGCTGAATCAACTGCCGCTGATAAAACTGAAACTGAAACTGAATCAGCTGAATCAACTGCTGAATCAACTGCTGAATCAACTGCAGGCAGCAGCCTCCGGGCCACTTATACCGTAGAAGGAGCCCACCGCCTGCCGGAAAGCTTCCTCGAAGAATTCCGCCTCGAACCGTTCTCCCGCTTCTCCCTGCACATTGCACGAAACGGGAAGACCGACCATACATTCGATTATGAGCACGGAGCCAGCACGCATACCGTGTTCAGCACACACGCCTATCACCCGGGCGACCACCTTTCGCTCTCGTTCAGCACAGTAGATACTCCCTTCCTGAGCGACGAACTGAACCTGTCGGTGCCCTACCTGCTGTATGAAAGCAGCGAGCAGACGTTCACTTTAGGCAACAAGTTGGGACAGGCGGCTTCGCTGGTGCTAGCCCCCGAAGGATGGAGTCTCACGGGCCGACAGGCATGGAAGAAAGAGACCTACTGCTGGGAAGGCGTGATGCTCACCGGCTGGCATATCCCAGCCGACTATAGCAAGGAGTTCGGACTGAAGAAGGCGGGCGAAACCATCCGCTTCCAGCCTCACTCCACACTCTACTGGACCGAAATACAGGCGCAGCCGCTGTCGGTGGCAGGCATAGAAGAACCGGTCTTCCTCCTCGACGGCAGCACCACCTATGCGCTGTGCTCCGACGAGGATGCAGGAGCCCGCACAGCCTCACTGGCGCAGGTGGAATTTAAAAACGAAGCCGACGAAGAGTGGAGTGATACCCCTTCCTACGGCCGCGTGATGGTGCGCGCCAAAGATAGCCGCGCAGCCTGGGTGGCCCCCGCCCGCCTCATCAACACCGGCGGCGGACTCACCATCGAGGTGGTGGATGCCGATGCAGCGAGCTGCACGCTGCATGTGTGCTGGGAGCACGGCACGGTGAGCACGGAAGAGGGAGCACTGAAGGCCGATGACGTGTGGCTGGTGCTGAAGGAAGACCTCACGGACGACCGCATCCACTTCACGCTCACGCCCCACGAAGAGAGCCACCATGCCTTTACGCTCACCCTGAGAGCTCCGTTCAAAGGCTTCCGCCTGCTCGATGAAGAAGGGCGTACGGTGGACGGCGGTGCGCTCATCCCGTGTGTAGACGTCGACAAGTACCGCTACGAGATGGTGGGCCAGTGCCTGCGCTCCTACACCATCGCTGGGCGCCGCCGCGAGTTGCGATGGGTCGACGGACAGCTGCACATCTTCGAAAACAAGGAACTCGTCCGGCCGATAGCCTACACCGGCTGTCTGACCGAACTGTTCGATTCGCGCGACATCCTCCACGAGCTGCTCAGCCAGACCTCACAGAACAAGCATTTTGCCGAAATTCGCGTGACGTTTACCACCAGCTCAAACGAGCGCTGGAGCATCATCATCAAGGACACGCCCTACCGCATGCGCCAGGAAGAAAACCGGCTGATTGTGTTTACCGACAACAAGAAGCCGCTCCGCTACAGCCAGCCGCTGAAGTTGCTGCGGCTCGATGACCCCAACTGCCCCGCCCTCCGCCTGTATCACGATGCAGCGCAGGGATATGTGCTTCCCGAGGAAATCCGCTCCTGGGGACCGGTGCTCGCCACGGGCATCTCAGGCGGCAGCGTGCGTCCTGCCATCGTAGCCTTAGGCAGTGCCCTCTCGGGCGAAGGCTGGTCCATCCGCAAAGACCGGATGATGGACGACTTGGCTCAGTCGCTGGCTGCCTCCACCTTCGGCGACGAACTGTGGACACGCATCTTAGCGTGGTATCACCGCCTGCAGAACGAGGAGATTCCGGTCAGCGCGCTGCTCGACATGTGCTGCGTGGCTCAGCAGGCCGACGCGCTCATCTGCCTCGCCTTCCAGCTGTATGTGCAGTGTGAAACGGAGGAAGAACGGGAGGAACTCACCCAGCAGATGAAAGCATTCAGCCAGTCGATGTCATTCAGCTGGTACTGGCTGCAGCCCAAGCTGAACATGCTGATGCTCGTCATCCACCAGCACCTGGGCGACATGAACAGCCCCTTCATGAAGGCAAGCTACTCATCCTGGGCCCACCAGAAGGGTGCAGAAGGTCTGAAATACCTCGAAGCCTTAGAGGATGAAGAGGCATACGGCGAATATTTCAGCGAATGTATGTTTGAGGTGATGGATTCGTTCAGCAACTGGATGCGCTCGCTGTGCTTCGTCTCGCTGACCGGCCGTGAGGCGGGAGAGATGAACGAGATTTTGCGCTCGCTCGCCGAGGGAATCCTGGAAAACCCCGACCAGCTGAACCGGCTGGAAGACCTGTCGGAAGAGTTTGTGGACTACAAGCAGGATGCCACGGACAGCGCCACGAAGGCGTTCTTCGCCCAATACGGCGAGCGGCATCAGGCAGGAAGCGACTCCTGGATGGCAGCCCGCGCCAATGTGGTGTGTGCCCACCTGCAGGGAAAGACCGACCTGCTGATGCAGACGGAAGAAGTGAGAAGCAGTATCCTGTTCTGCAGCCAGGCCTACCCCGACGACTTTATCCTCGCGCTCAACAACCGCCTCGCAGACAAATAAAGGCAAAGCTGAAAACAGAAAACTAAAAACTGAAACTGAAACAGAAATAGAAAACAAATACAAATACAAATACAAAAACAAAAATCAGCCTGCGGCTTAGGGATTTTTCCCCGCCACAGGCTGATTTCATTTTATCTTATTATAGCTGTATTAAAGCTGAATCTTATTAAAGCTGATTTATCTTATTATAGCTGGTTTTACTTATTAAAGCTGTATTAAAGTTGTAGCTTATTAAAGCTGACTACAGTCTCGTTTGCTGAAAGCAGAAGCCCAACTGAAGCAATTGAAGCAACTGAAGCAACTATAACACCAATTAAATCAACTGACCCAAATTAAACTGACGAATCAATTTAAACTGACGAACCAATTTAAATCAACTGAATCAACTTAAACTGAAGAATCATTTGAAGAACAAAACTTTGCGAACCCGATCCTTCAGTTCAGGAGTCGGCACACCGGGTGTATCCAGAAAAGCCAGAACAAAATTCTCCGCTAAGATTTCTTCCGGATGGATGATATAATTGGTATTCTTCCCCACCCGTTGGGCGAAATCCTCGATATCCTCCATTCCATACACAATCAGCTTCCCGTCCGCATCACGCTTCGCCTTCATATCCGGACCATACGGCACAAACGCCACCTTCACATACTCAAAGAAAGCACCACCGGCATAAGGGCGGTCGGCATAAAGATACATGGCACACTGCTCCACCTTTCCCCCTTTCACCGTAAAGGGTCCATAGCTGTCGTAAGCCGCAATGTCAGGGTTCGAAATACGGGTCTTGAGCAGCTCGGCCGGATATTCCATCCCCTGGGGAGCAATGGAAAATCCCAAAGCAGCATACAGATCACACTTGTAATCCACGCTGTTTCTCGTCAGTATGTGCGATAGCTCATGCAACAGCAACGTGCGGCGTCCCTTCTCGCTTGCCCGCTTGATCCATCCCGCAGAAAGCGCAATCCAGTTGGCCTGCGTATAGCCGCCGGCATCCCCTTCATCTTTCATCGTCGACTTCACCAGCACCACCTCCTCGGGCAGAGGCAAGCGGTAACCCTCCTTGCGGATAATCTGGTTGAGAGCCAGCATATCCTGCCAGATCAGTTCCTTTTCCTCCTGAGTCCAAGCCCGCACCTCCCTTTGCTTGAAAGCAATCAGTTCGGCCTTAGTGCCGCTGGTCTTCTGTAGACGGGAAAGAATATCAAACTCGCTCCACCCGCGGGTGAACGCATCATCCGTGCCTAAGAGAGCCTGCCCCTCTTCCACAGTGGCAAACCGGAAACGGATGGTGTCGGCATACTGGATACTTGCAGCAGCTCCCTCGGCAACAAGCAGAAGCAGCCCGCAGAAAATCATTCGAAATAAGTTTCTCATAACAGTTTTATCGTTTATTGTTTAGTATTTATCGTCGATTGTTTCTCGTATTATTTATCGTCAATGTTTCACGTATTGTTTATCGTTTTTCGTTTATTGTCAATCATTTAGCTTGTCGCTTTATTTATTGCTTTCCATTATTTAATTCATGCAAAGCAAAAATAGCGAATCCATCCGAAAGAGGCAATTTATTTTATCAGGAAAACGGAAGAGAAACCAAATTCAAACGAAATCAAAACCAAAAGCGAATCAAAACCAAATGAAAATCAATAACTGAAACAAACTGAAACAACCGAAACAAACCGAATCCATGTGGTTCTGAGTTGTAGATGACTTTTTCTTCATGGCTGATTCATTATCTTTGCGTTCTTCTTCTGCAAAGATAGACAGCCAGCGCTTAACAGTACCATAACTGAGTGGAAATATTCGAGAGATATGCCCAATACTGTAACCCAATTCTGTATAAAGACGAATTACTTCCGAATAATAACGTTCCTTTTTCTGTGTCTTATACTCTATCATAACATTCTTATTGGGTCAACTTTTTCCAGTCCAAGACATCTTGGCACATTCCCAGATTCATTGACTAAATTGCCGGCAATTTGCTTGCATATGTTCAGCTATTTTGCGAATATTGCATATAAGTTGTGCATACGATATTTGTCTATTAAATGTCTGGCTACCTTTAATTTACTAAATATCAACAATATGCACAACTTTTTAAACAAAAATCTTTTATAATTTAATTCCGCCAATAGGTTAATTTTATATTATGGATACAGTAAGTCTCACCCAAATAGCATCATTGTTCATCCTAACTTTAATAGAAAGAGATGATGGACAAAAGAAACAAATTTTGGAGACGCCAACAGATGGCTCGCGTATTTAAGGCTCGCATGATTCTTTATGCTGCTTATGGGCATTGTATGATCCGCGAAGATGGAAGCTATTATGAACATCCTCATTGGTTTGAGTTGGCAAAAGACAAATGGACACAAGTTTACAAAACTACAGGTACTCCGTGCAGCTGCTGGATTTGCAGAGGACGTGAGTATGACCGCAAGGAGTACAAGAAAGAGACTCGACGGATAATTCGAGAATCAATGGAGTGAGCTAAATGTCCAAAGAACCGAACCTGTACAGTTATAAGGACTTGCGTTTGTAAACCTACTTTTTTAGTTTAGGGAGATGAAAATGCAAGTCCTTATAAAATACTAAAAAGGGCGAATAAAAATATCAAAACAATGAAGATGATTACAAAAACGATGAATGAAAATGTCAAAGCGGTGAACGAACTAGCAGAAGCTCCATATGGGAACGGCAACGGAAGCTACACAGACTCCCAGTGGGAAGGCAAGGAGGAGCATATATTCATCCTGCAACGCGGTGCGGGCAATGACTCGGCTGTGTCTGCTCTCATCCGGCAGGTATGGGAAGAACTGCCCGATAAGGACTGGTTTGCTATCGATGAACCGGGGTATCTTTCCCACATTCTTGGTTTGCAATCCACCCTTGTTTTTGAAGCCCGCACGCTGACCAGTAAACTGAGCGATGAACCGGTCGATGAGCCGACTGATGAGCTGGCAGCGATATGTGTATTGGTTGAACCGGAAACGGAGGAGGAAAGTCTGGCCCCGTATGCAGAGATTCCTCGCAGCGAGTGGCATCGGGTGATGCATGTAGATATAGCTGCCACGCTCCCGGCCTATCGCGGTCATTCGCTGCAAAGCCGGCTGATGGATTATGCCGCATGCTTCCTCCGCATCAGGAAGGACACGAAATTCTTGATGGCCACGGTTCATCCCAACAATGCACCCTCCCGCCGTAGCATGGAGAAGCTGGGCTACACGTGTGTAGCTCAAACCACCCTGTATGGAGGCCTGCCCCGCTGTGTTTACTGCAAGAGGCTTTAAGAACTCTTGCAGGAAAACTTTTAAGCTTCTTGCAGGATACCGACAATGAATGGATGGGCCGCCCCTCAGGTTTGTTTCAGTTTTTAATTTCTGTTTTCAGTTTTGAAATTGAATGTTCTTCTCCCCCTATCCTATCATAAACAAAAGAAAGCTGCTATTTACCGATACAGTATATATATATCATTGATTATCAATAGTATAGCACTCTAAAAGGTACAACCAGCAGGTTGGCAAGTATCTGAGAATGTGTAAGTTAGTGATTTTTAGCACCATTCTCGGCATGTACCTCCATTTTGGAAAGTAAAAGTAAGTGTAATTTCTTGAATATCAAAATGTGTGGTACAAAAACTTGTGAAAAATGGCGTTTTTTGATGAGAAAAGGTACAAAAATGGCTCTGAAACAGGGGGAGCATTATGATTATTTTGCGAAGTATTCAGTCTTCAACCAATAGGCATAAATCGGGTCCTGGAATGAGATCTCACCAGCCTTATTATCTAATATATCATTATTGATAAGGGCAGCCTTTGAGCGAGATATTGAGGTCGTTGAAGAGATTTGATAGTGATGCATCACTTCGGTCGAACTAATGACCTTTTCTCCAGCTATAAGAGCCTTAAAGTAGTTCTGTTGCTGTGTGGCCAGTGTTTCGGTGATTGTTACAAACAACAGACTTATATGACAGTGGTCGCTATTTCTTAAGATTGTATAATCAGTAATAATTTGAACAGAAAAAGAAATTTTATTGCTTTTATTGTTCAAATTATTACTATATTTGCAGTATGGACAGGCAATTAAATGAAATAGGAACCATTCCGGTAACGACTTCAATCATTGAATCGTTATATCCGGAACTTAAGTCTGCTAATAAGAAAGTAACCTGGCTCGAAAAGCAAGGGGTTATCATCAGACTTAAGCGAGGACTTTATGTGATCAACCCCGAATATTCAGGAAAGACTCTATCAAGTGAGTTGATTGCCAATCATCTCTATACACCTTCGTATATTTCAATGTCTACTGCACTACGATATTATGGGCTTATCCCCGAGGCTGTATATGTTCATCAATCAATGACTGTAAAACATCCCCGAAGCTTTCAAACTCCAGTCGGCAATTATGATTACAAATATATTTCAAGAAAGGCATTTCCGATAGGAGTAAGGAGTATGAATAAAGGTGCCTATGCATTTCTGATTGCATCACCGGAAAAGGCTTTGTGTGATTTGATTGCCAATTCCTCAAAAGTCATTCTTCGTTATATGAAGGATGTAGAGATATATCTTGAGCAGGATATTCGTATGGATATGGATGAGTTCCATAAGATGGATGCAACTATATTTGAAGATTATATCAATGTGGGCAAAAAGGCTGATTCAATTTCGACACTTTTAAAATTCTTAAGACGATGAAAAATGAAATATTCGACAATATGCTTTCCCGTTATGATCTAACAACGGAGCAACATAAGAGAAACGCCATATTTGAAGTTAACCAACAAATGATACTTGCAGGCCTATATGCTGGAGGTTTCTTTGAGTCGGCTGCGTTCTATGGCGGAACTTGCCTGAGAATCTTTCATGGTTTGCAGCGTTTCAGTGAGGATATGGATTTTTCACTGCTTACGCAAGATGACAAGTTCGATTTTACGAAATACTTCCCTGCTATCATTGATGCCTTTGCAATGGTAGGTCGTGAGGTTGAAATAAAGAAAAAAGACAAGAAGAATTTCGGAAAGGTCGAATCAGCATTCCTTAAGGATAATACCGATGTGTATGATGTGACTTTTCAGACAGAGAAGTCTATAAAGATCAAGATTGAAGTGGATACATGTCCACCGTTGAACTTCAAGACGGAACAAAAGCTATTGCTTCAACCTCATTCATTTATGACTCGTTGTTTTACACTTCCGGACCTATTTGCAGGCAAGATGCACGCACTGGTTTATCGTGCCTGGAAGAATAGGGTTAAAGGCCGTGATTGGTATGACTTTGAATGGTATGTACGTCATAGTATTCCGTTTGATTTTACCCATTTGGCAGAACGATGCAAGCAGTTTAACAATGAGGATATTACTCCAGAGTTATTCAAGGAGAAACTCATTGAGCGTCTTTCTACAGCTGATATAAAACAAGTGAAAGAAGATGTATTGCCTTTCGTACGCAATCCAAAAGAACTTGACATCTGGTCAAATGATTATTTCATTCAGTTGGCAGGGATGGTAAGAATAGAATAATACAACATTAAGATTTACCCAAGAAATAAACCCTAAAGTACTTATAACATCAGCATACCCACACCTTATTCTTATTGGCGAAAGCAATCCAAGTACGGTTATACTTATTCATAGTCTTATTATTTTGCAAAGTATTGTGGCAAAAATTGGATAATCACAAGGAGTTTTCATATCTTTGTATGAACAATATTTTATTTGTTATACAAACAATTATTAGTTTATGAATAATATAATATCGTTTAACTTATCAACCCCGGATGATGTAGCGAAGCAAATTGCCGCTAGAGTAAAAGCACGGAGATTGGAGTTAAATCTAACTCAAGAAGGCATAGCTGCAAGAGCCGGCCTTAAGTTTGCTACTTACCGTAGGTTTGAACAGACTGGGGAAATATCTTTAAAGGGTTTGCTTCAAATAGGATTTGCTTTAAATGCGTTATCCGAATTTGACGCTCTTTTTGTACAAAAGCAATATCAATCCCTAGACGATGTATTAAACGAACAAAATGTTATCCGTAAACGAGGAAAGAAAAATGAATAATATCAAGCAAATTGAAGTGATATATGATAATCGGCTAGTCGGACGCTTGGCATTGACTAAAGAGGGGTTATGTGCATTCGAATATTTGGCAGAATGGCTTGGCTCCGGTTTTTCCATATCACCATTCGAATTGCCCTTGAAAAGCGGTGTCTTTATAGCTAAACCTCGTCCGTTTGAAGGAGGATTTGGCGTTTTTGATGATTGTTTACCTGACGGATGGGGATTGCTTATTTTAGACAGGTACTTGCAACAAAAAAATATCAATCCACGGACTTTAACTTTATTGGATCGCCTTGCATTGGTAGGTTCCACAGGACGTGGAGCATTAGAATTCCGTCCGGACCATAGTGTGGTGACAAGGCAGGATTATGTCGATTTCGAGAAGTTGGCATTGGAAGCAGAGCAAATATTGGATAGTGACGATTATACGGGCAAAGGTATTGAGGAGTTTCAAGATCGCGGTGGTTCGCCTGGAGGTGCACGACCTAAAATCTTCGTTCGCTATGATAACAAGGAGTGGTTGGTAAAATTCCGTGCCAAACGAGATCCGCAGAGTATTGGTATAGATGAATACCGTTATTCGCTTCTTGCCAAGCAATGCGGAATTGAAATGCCGGAAACACGTCTCTTTGAAGATAAATATTTTGGTGTAGAACGATTTGACCGGACTCCAAATGGCAAATTGCATGTAGTAAGCATGGCTGGCCTTATAGGTGCTGATTATCGTTTGCCTAGTATCGATTATACACATATATTTCAAGTTTGTGCTATGCTGACACATAGCGTAGCCGGGCTGTGGAAAGTCTATCGACTGATGGTATTCAACTATTTGATAGGCAACAAAGATGACCATGCCAAGAACTTTGCCTTCATTTATCGTGAAGGGGATTGGCATTTTGCTCCAGCTTATGACTTGCTGCCTAGCGATGGCATCAATGGCTTTCGTACTACTTCAATCAATGATAAAATCGAACCAACAAAAGAAGATCTGTTTGCTGTAGCAATAAAGGCAGGGTTGAATGAGAAGGAAGTAATTCGAGAGTTTGAAATAATTTGTGAAACTATTAACGGTATGTGAAACTAAAATTACTTGACTGTTTACGACAGTCTATATAATAATTTTCTATCTTCAATGTTATTCCTTATTTAGGAAATAGTAACTAATAATAGGATATTTATATGTTTAAAAAATATGCATAAGCTAAAACTCTTTTTCTCATGGCAATCTGATACGAAAGATAATCATAAAAAAATAGGCCAATCCCTTGTGAAAGCATGTGATGAAATACGTGCAGAAGGGATTTATGATATAGATTATGATGAATCAACATGGAACCGGTCTGGTTCTCCTGTAATAGATTCTACAGTTGTTGAAAAAGCAAAAAAATGTGATTTATTTGTCGCAGATCTTACACCTATTGAGACATCAGGTACAAAAGACTTGCCTAATCCGAATGTGATGTATGAACTCGGTGTGGCTAAAAGTAACCTTACTGATGAATCTATATTGATGTTGTACACAGGAAATATTGAAGCCGCTAGGATGCCTTTTGATATCAATCACCATAGGCTAAGTAAATTTTCAAATACTCACATCACTGAATATATAAGACTAATGGCTGAAAATGCTGTAAAAAATCCTCGCCATCATTCTTTGTTTGATGAGCCAGACAAACAGCTATTCTTGTATAATGATTATAATATCAAAAAGAATATATCCTCAGGAAAATATTTGCCAAATGTATTTCTTGAAAATAGAAGTATTAAGCAACACCTTAGAGATTTTGTTGCTCCATATCCTTTTGCAAAACTTGTATTGGAGCGATGTGATATGATAGATACTTATCGTACTAATCGTAATCGAAAATTTCGGCATGAAGCTCCATTTGTATTTGATGTTACAGATTTCAAAAGTTTTGTATCGGAAGAAGATATTGGGGCTTTTTATAATGGGGTGAAACTGTTAGAAAACTATCTTGTTGAAAAAAATAAAGAACTATTCAGTGGACGTGATAATTATTATTTGGAGTCTAGCAAATATGGCAAGCTGATTTCCCATATACAGCATATATCATCAAAGCTGTTATTAATTACAGCTTCAGCTGGACAAGGTAAAACTAATCAGCTATGTGACCTCGTATATAATGTCTTATTAAAAAGAAGAATACCATTTGTGTATCTCAATGGTTATGAGATTGACGCGAATGATATCTTTAGCACCTTCGCTAGCTATATGTTGCCAGGCACAAATATGTCATTTGATGAAGTCATCAAAAATACTGTTACATATTGTAAATATAGAAGAAATCCTATTATACTAATTATTGATGGTTTGAATGAAAATCCAATGCCGGATGTGTTTAGCAGAAATCTTGCTATTTTTATGGAGAAAGTGCTTCAATATGACTGTGTAAAAGTAATTATGACTTGCCGAAGTGAGTATTATAAAGAATTTTTCACTGATTTTGATGCCGCATTTAAAGAGCGTATGCTGAAAATGGAAAATCTTAATGAACATCATAACAAAGATGAACAGCAATATTTAATACAGAGTTACCTTCAGTATTTCAATATACATGCAGTATTTTCAGGGTATGTTGAGGACTCTTTATGTAATGATTTATTAATGCTTCGGATATTTTGTGAAGCCAACAAGAATAGATCACTTGGGCATGTTCACAGTATCAATAAAGAAGCTGTCTTTGCTGAGTATTATGAAATAATGAAGCACAAACTTGTAGATAAGGTTTTCAATGAAGAGCATTATAAGTTAGAAACAAATCATATTGATAACTTTGTATTATATATAGTGCAATACATGGTAGAAAATAATACTGTATTTAATGTACCATTGTCCCATCTTCAAAAAGATCTAACAGAAAAAGAAAAAAGCATCTTTAATCGATTCCTTGATGAAAATATACTTCTTCGTAAGGATTTAACACCTGAACGAAAAGGTCCATTTTCGCATAACGAAGTAGTCAATTTTACGTATGATTCCTTCCGTGATTATCTAATTTCAACATATCTACTAGATGTTGTGGAGTCAAATGATTTCTCCAAATTTGAGGCTTTAGTCAAAGAATATACAAGACCTGGACACCAATTACGTGAAGGCTTAACTCCTTTTCTTTTTGTTCATGCACGTAGCAGCCAAAATGATAAAGCAATCAAGCTGATTTCTAGTCTTAATTGGTACGAAGAGATTTTTGAAATGTACATTTGGGATATTGATGACATTTTAATAACCCAGGATGACATCTTACTGGTAAAGTCTATTCTTGCATCGGATCAACCTGAGTACATGGCTAAGAAGTTAATATTTTGGGGACATTGGAATTCAGAACTTTACCCCAAACTTAATATACGTATTCTTCTTAAATATTTAGCAGAATTGAATGACAAGGATCTTGCTAAATTCTTAGACCGAATCTGGCCTCAAACAACCAATAGATATAAAAACTACGAAAAAAAGAAATCTGGAAGGACTTTATTTCTAGAGTCCATTGAAAAACATTTAAGCAATACGAACTTTACTCAACATAAAGACTTTCATAACTTATATGAATTGTTATTGTATCTAGTTCCTTTTTCAGATATCTTAGCAAGGAAGATTTTTAGTGAATATCAGAATAAATTTTTACCCATAGATATGTTGGAAAGAGTAGAAGCTGAATGTAATAGTGATAAGTTAAAATTAATTATTCATCAAATGAAAATAAAATGAAAAGATACGGATATGACATGTACCAATATCTGATATTTGCCCACAAAGACTTAACACAAGAGTATTTTGTGAATAAGAGTGGTGTTTTAGATGGTTATGCAAAAGAATTGTTTATACGAATTTACAAAAGTCTCTTTGCTGAGAGTGACGATGTAAAGCATCTTTACGAAACATTCTATCTAGATGAATATGAAAACTTTGAAAAATTCCTTATTGGATTGTATGGGTTGACGGAAGATGATGCTCATTCTATACAAGAAACGCTAGATATAAATCCCGTTCTTCGCTTGTATGACTATAAATCGCTCTCAATTGGCGAAAATTTTGATGATTTTATTTGCTCAGATGATATGTATGAGAGATTTCAAAAACTACTAATGATGGAGGTATAACGGCTATGAAGATAAAAACAGACTTTGTGACCAATAGTTCATCCACTAGTTTTGTCGTTATGACAAAAGGTGAATTAACACTACATTCTTTTTTGAAAGCAGTTGGGGTTTCTCAGGAGTCAATGTTTCTAGGACTGTTTGTTAAGTTATTCAATCTTTTTAAGAATGATATGAATAGACTTGAGTATACTGCGATAAGATATGGCTGTTCTAGTGTAGAAGAATACATTGAGCAATACTTCAGTAAGGATACTCAGGCTAGAATCCGTCAAGCTCGTGAGAATGGTTTTGAGATTTACGTTGGTGAGTTACATAGCGATAATGATGAGATCGAAACTTTGTTCTGCTGTGATGCGTTCGTGATTGAAGGTGATAAACTAATAATAGATGCAACGGAAAATGGATGGTGATTTAATTATACGGGAATATCCTGAACAACATTATAAAACTTTATTTAATCAACGGACAGGTTTTTTCATGCGTTTAGAAGATGACGGATATCCTGAACCATTTTGGGCAGAAGAAGGCCCTGAATTATTAGATATATCCATTACAAATTATTGCGAACGAGGTTGTAAGTTCTGTTATCGCAAAGCAAATCCCAAGGGGCATCACATGTCACTAGAGTCGTTAAAACACGTGATAACTCAAGCAAAAAATGCGGGTGTGCTTCAGATAGCTTTAGGAGGAGGTAATCCCAATCAACACCCTCATTTCAATGATATATTACGCATGATTAGAGAAGCAGGTATTGTGCCATCATATACAACAAACGGTGATGGGCTTTCAGAAGATATATTGGTGGCGACTAAAACATACTGCGGTGCAATGGCTGTAAGTCTATATGAACCTTATAATGAATATGACGATATCCTTGAAAGAATCCATTCAATGGGTATAAAGTGTAACGTACATATTATATTAAAAACAGATACCATTGATATGCTTACGGATTGGTTTACGAAACCACCACATTTCTTCAAATGGGTAAATGCTATTGTAATTTTATGTTACAAGCCTATAACATCAAGTTCAGACCTTATGATAAAAGATATACAGAAGCTACAACGATTCTATAAGGCAGTATCTAGTTGTAATGCAGTCAAAATAGGCTTTGATAGTTGCTCCGTGCCAGGAATTGTAAGCTGGATGGATGTCAATTCTGCCTTAATAGAGTCATGTGAATCCGCCCGCTTTTCTGCTTTTATCTCAGAGGATTTGAGGATGTATCCATGCTCTTTTATGGTAAACACAAATTTATTTGGAGACTTGCAATCACAGTCATTAATAGATATTTGGCATAACCATCCAGCCTTTGTGGCTCACAGAGAAAGAATCAAAAACAATAATTGTTCGGCATGCAAGGTACAAAAATTATGCAATGGAGGTTGTGTCTTTATCCCAGAAATTAATCAATGTCGTTGATGAAGAAACACCACCTGTCAAAACATACATTATAATTATAAGATAAAGAACCTCATCATAATTTGAAACATGGTTATGATGAGGTTCTTGTTGGTTTATTTTAATCTTATAAAGCTATTCTTGTTTTTATGCATTGGCATGTCCCGCATTACATTTTCAAAAGCTAATCACTACTTTGTATTATGCTAATGGAAATCACAAGCTTTTTTAGGTTCATGTATGCGCTACTAAATTTGACGACCTCTATACGAATAATGAATCAGCCTAGAGGATTCCGCTCATCTATTCATTTAAAGCTATTTTTAGGGTCTGAAGCGGATAAACGGACCTACAACCGACAATCTTACGTGAATAGGCATTTGTAATCAATAACAAATAATATACACCTTCACCTGCTTTAATGACGATAGCGCTGAATCGGTACCATTGTAGCGCTGCAATCGGTACCGTCATGACGCTGCAAACGGTACCGCATTCAGTTCTGTAAGATTCTTTGCAAATGTATAATATTTTTTCTTTCGCTGTCTCATAGACTCGCCTTTTAACTCAATTTTATTAGCGTTGGCCACGAGACGGTCCATAATGGCATCCGCCAAGGTTGGGTCTCCTATGTAATCATACCATTTTGAGATAGGAAGCTGTGATGCGATGATCATTGACTTTCGTTCATATCTCTCTTCCAGGATCTGAAGCAGAGCCAACCTGGTATTGGTGTCCATCGGCTGCAGACCGAAGTCGTCCAATATAATCAGGGCATTCTTCTCCAAGGAAGTAATCATCTTGAGGAAGGTATTGTCCAATTTGGACAGTGTGATTTTCTCGATGAACCGGTTCATATTAAGATAGACGGTTCTGAAGCCCAAGGTGCAGGCTTGTCTGCCAATGGCGCATGCCAGGAAGGTCTTTCCACAGCCGCATTTACCTTGTATCAGCAGATTCTCATGTCTGCGTATGAAGGAACAGTCGGCCAGTGCAACCAGCTGTTCAGTTGTAATGTTGCGTTCTGCTCCACAGGCAACATCCTCAATCATGGCACTGTAGCGGAGTTTGCTGGTTTTGAGGAACATTTCTGTTTTACGTTCCTTCCTTTCCAGTATTTCTGCCTCTACCATCTTGGCTATGGCAAAATCAAATGAGGGACGGCTTTGCACCGGAAGAGTCATCAGGGATTCCAGCGTATTCGCCATTTCCTTCAGTTTCAACTCCTTGAGTTGTATGATGGTTTCTTGTGTATTCATATAAATAAGAGTTTAAATGTTGGAAAACGCTTCTGCACCCCATACATATTCATTGGTTGGGATACAGCATACATTGGATCGGTTTTCAGCTTTATCCAGATTGTTCTGAAGGATATTCTTGAGCATGCTGTAAGTTACGGTTCCGCTTTCAGACACACGCTTGCAGGCATTCTCAAGCCTTTCCTTACCATATTTTTTACGCAAGGACAATATGCCTTCGCAAGAGCGGTAGGCATGGCTTACGTACTTCGGTGAAGCCAATACCTTTTCTACGGCTTTCAGTGTATACATGCCGATAACCTCTGCCTCTTCCAGGTAACAGGCAGCATTCCGTCCTTTACTGTGCTGGTATTCCAGATGATTCTCAGGCATGTGCGCGTCCTCTGTAGAACGTCCGGCTATGAAGCTTCTTTTATGCAGGGCTATCCGTTGGGTGTTCAGATATACTTCCACGGTTACTCTTTGTCCTACATAAATGTATGGGACGCTGTAAAGATGCCGTTCTTCAAGCCGTCCTACGGTGACATGGTAATCACCGGTTAGTTTCACTTCCTTGCGGTAACGGAAGCGGAAAGGGGTGATGGGGAGCGGCCCAAGACAGGCTTGTTCTTCGGCTTCAAACACACTCCTGCGGCTTTTTCCGGTAGTTCTGGAAGGACGGTCATTAAACTTGTCTGTTAATTCAAAGATACGGCTGTTGAGCTCATCCAAAGAATGGAACACTTCATGCCGGATGGCAGCATATATAAACTGGTAGAACTTGTATACGATTCCTTCTACAGGACCTTTGTCACGTGGCTTCCGTACACGGCAAGCCTCCAGGGTAGTATTGTAGTAGCTTGACCATTCCAGCGCAGCATTGTTGAATGTAGGCTCGTAACGGTCTGACTTTTTCACCCATTGGGCCATGTTGTCGCTCTTGTACACTTCAGGACATCCTCCAAAATAGGTTATGGCATCCGACAAGCCACTGAAAAAGTATTCCATCCTTGCATGATACATGGCTTTGGCATAGCCCATACCGCTGAACGGCAGCATACAGCAGAGGACAACTACAGGTATATGCTCCTGACTTTTCCGGTCTGTAACATAGAGCTTGTCACCAGCAAAATCAATCTGCATCTCACATCCCGGGATGTAAGTGTTGTGGTAAGACAGGTTGTTGGCATACTGATAATCACGGATATGCTTCTTGAACTGCGTGTACGCATAGCCGTTGGGATGCTCCTTGAGATATTCCTCGTGTAACAGCTGTATGGTCAGGTGGCGGTGTCTGGAAAGATCTTCCGCATAGTCTGGCAACAGCTCTTTCAACTCGTTTTTCTGTTCAGAAGGTTTGGGAGTTGGTGGAGACTGCAGCAGACTGTGGATTTGCTCTTCACTCATCCGGCCTATTGTGCCGTAATCAACTTTGGCTTCATCGGCCAATTTCTTGTAGCGGTTTAAGACTCCACGGCCTATGTGCAGTTGTGCACATATTTCCCGTTGAGGAGTGGAAGCCGACAGCATTTGAAATGCTCTTTTTAATTTTACCATATTCAACGTTCTGTTTGCCATATCTTAAAGGGTATTGATTGATCGGACCTTTAAGATATGAAGTTTATACTAAACTACAGAACTGAATTGTCAATCTTTTTGCTGGTACCGTTTCATGCGCTGCGTTGGTACCGATTGGAGCGCTGAGATGGTACCGATTCGTCCGCTATAGCGGTACCGATTCATGCGCTATGATGGTACCGTTTCGCCGATACTATCAAAAACGGCAAGCTGGGCATGTCTGTCACCGGCTCCGCTAAAGAAGCAACGGATCATGTACCCTGTGAAGTGGTCTATCCCAATGGTGTCATCTTGCGTATCCAGAGTGAATTGTCTCTGGAAGCGCTCCGTTCGTTAATCCTCTTATGCCGGTAGCCCATGTTCAACCTCAATGATTCAAACCGCTTTTTCCTGTACCCATATCCTACGGACATGCGCAAGAGCTTCTATTCGCTGAGCGGCATTGTGACCAACCTCATGGGCATGAACGTTCAAGACGGTGATGCCTATATCTTTATCAACAAATCATTGACCGGGTTGAATATTCTCCATGCTGAGTACGGTGGTCTGGTCATCTACAACATGAAACTTGAACGGGGAGCCAAGGTGGTCCTGCAGCTCTTCAAGGATTATAAGGGAGCCATACAGACAGACGGCTATGCCGGATACAACATCCTGGAAAAACAGGAAGGCATAACGACATTGGGATGCTGGGTACATACCCGAAGGTACTTTGACAGGGCTTTAACCCATGACAAGGCGAGGGCGGAATACGCTTTGGCCCAGATCGGCATGCTTTATGATGTGGAGAGCATGGCAGACGACCAGCATATGGATACCCTCCAGCGCATGGAGCTGAGGAAGCGGCTTGCCTATCCCATCATACGCGCTTTTGAGAAGTGGTGTATCTGTGAACAGGGAAATGTGCTTCCGAAGAGTCCCATAGGAAAAGCCATCGGCTACTTCCTGAACAACTCTCGCCGGTTGGTGAGGTATACGATGGACGGAAGGTATCTCCCAGACACGAACCTGATAGAGAACAGTGTGCGCCCCGTGGCTGTCGGACGCAAGAATTATCTCTTCTGCGGCAATCACGATGCTGCTGAAGATGCTGCCGTCATCTACTCCCTGATGGGATGCTGCAAGGCAGCAGACGTGGACTTCAAGCAGTGGATGAATTATTTTCTGAGCCATGTCCATGAATATGACAGTGACTACTCCAAGGATCTGGTAAATCTGTTGCCACACTCTTTAAAGAAACAAGGTATCATTTAAGAATCTCGTAAAAACTAAGAGATGTCTCGTAAAAATAGGGACTTTTCATTGAGCTTAATCTTCTTCAAACTTAGTTTTTTAGAAATTTCTTTTTTCATAATAAATAAAATTTAGAGTTTAACATTAAGAATGACTATGACACCCTTTTTACAAAAGAAGAAATTCATAATTAAAAAGACAATAAAAGCAATAAAAAAAATCTCCTATTACATATTATTAACTTTTTATTCTTATTTTTGCTCAATAACTTAATTTAATATCAACATGAAAAGACAAGTAATAATCTTATGTGTATTCCTTTTGACGATATTATATTGTCAGGCACAAAATAGTGTGAATAAAAATGAGTTTTACAATTTGGACTTTGAATTAGTAAAAGAGGGGAATCCTATCGGGTGGAATACAATGGGAAGTCCAATTTGTAAATTTTCGATTGATTCTATTACCAAATTCAATGGTAAATATTCAGTGACGATAGAAACAAAAAGTGATAAACAGGTATTCGGAGCATGGGGTTTGACCATACCTCATAGTTATGCCGGAAAACAAATTATGTTATCTGGATATATGAAAACAGAAAATGTAGTTGGTAGTCATGCCGGCTTATGGATGAGATTGGATCCGGAAGCAGGTTTTAATAACATGGTTGGGCAAGCTATAAAAGGAACAAACGATTGGAAAAAATATACTATAACATTGCCTCTTATTCCTAACAAAGTACAGAGTATTGTTGTTGGTGGAATTCTAGTTGGGACTGGAAAAATATGGATCGACGATTTAGAAGTCATGGTAGATGGTAAAAAGATTGAAAGTATTGATCCATTTGTCGTTCCGCAGTTGGCCGCAGATACTGATAATGAATTTTCTGCAACATCAAAAATTTCACTTGATATCATTAATAGGCTTACAAACAAAGAGCTTACAAATTTAGGTATGATATGGGGATTCCTTAAATACTATCATCCCAATATCCAAAAAGGACAATACAATTGGGATGCGGAGTTATTCAGATTAATTCCTCAGCTTGCTGAATTGAACCATAACGAGAGGGATGCCTTTTTGGTAAAATGGATAAAAGGGTTAGGAGAATATCAAATCATCAAATACGAATTTGGTGCTTACAATGTGATGTTACATCCGGATTTAGACTGGATTAACAACTCCGGGTTTTCAGAAGAACTGTCTGAAGTCTTATTAAATCTGATAAATGCAAAGCGCGAGAATGAAGGCTATTATATTAAATTTACAGAAGGTATAGGAAATCCTGCTTTTCCTCATGAACGAGAACTTAACGAACCTTATCCTGACGCTGGATATAGATTATTATCTTTATACCGTTATTGGAACATAATTCAGTACTTTAATCCTAATCGGCATTTAATGGATGATGACTGGAAAGATGTTTTATCAGTATCTATACCAAGAGTGTTGCAAGCAAATAACGGAGAAGAATATGCATTGGCTATGTTAGAGGTGATCAATCAGCTTAATGATAGCCATGCAGATCTTAGTTCTACTTTGGGACAGTTAGATAGATATTTTGGAACGAGATTAGCTTCCCCTATAATCAACTTCATAGAAAAGAAACCTATTGTGACCGGATTTTATAATGATTCTTTAAAAGTACAATCTCCCCTGAAAATTGGCGATGAAATTATTTCGGTGAATGGGAAGTCTATATTGCAACTTGTTAAGGAACGATGGAATAAAACTCCAGCATCAAACATATCGGGGAAATATAAAAAGATTGCAGAAGGGCTGTTAAGAAGTTGTGAAAATGAAATATCTGTGTCATACAAACGTGGACGAAAAACTGTAACGAATGTTGTGCCCACTTATTCTGCAGCCGATATGAGCCAGCTGTTTTCTTTTAAGGATACTGTTGATTCCTGTTTTCTAATGTTGTCTAATGATATTGCGTACATACATATTGGAAGCCTTAGAAGCTCTGTTTTGACTGATATTATTAGTCGAATAAAAGACACAAATGGACTCATAATTGATTTTCGTTGTTATCCTTTAGATTATAATAGTCCATATCTTCTTGCATCATATTTATCATCAAAACCAGTTGATTTTGTAAAAGGTTCGATAGGTAGTGCCGTCACACCTGGTTGTTTTGTTTCATACGATGGGGGAAAATTTGGAGAAAATAATCCTAATAATTATAAAGGTAAAACGGTTGTACTAGTCAATGAGAAAACAATTAGTGCTGCTGAGTTTGCCACGATGCTTTTTCAAGCTATAGATCAGGTCACAGTCATTGGATCTACTACGGCAGGCGCTGATGGCGATATATCCCGTGTTTATTTGCCTGGTGGCTTAATAACAAACTTTAGTGGAGTTGGTATTTATTATCCAAACGGAAAAGAGACTCAAAGAATAGGCATTATTCCTGATATTAAAATAGAACCAACAATTAAGGGTATAAAAAGCGGAAGGGATGAAATATTAGAAAAAGCTTTAAAATTTATATCATGTGATGAATAATAGTCCTCTTCCCAAAATGAGAATTAGCATAAAATTACCATATCATTTAATAGAAATAGATTATATTATAAACATATTTTTAAAAGACAATGTCAGCTTTTGGAGATTAAGGATTATATATCTTTTATTCCAAGTGTCGTAAATACAGATAGTATAGAGTTTTACCATTATAATCATATAGATATTTTAGGGGGAATTGATTATCTACCGGAAATCGCTTTGGCAAAAAAGAATATTGAATTGTCTAAAAAGAGTATGCAAATTTCAAAGGCCCAATATTACCCGACCTTATCGCTAAGTTTGGTATATGGGTCAAGTTTTTCTAATGCAAGACAAAAGGTTTTGCAGAATGAAGATGGCTCATATTTATATAATTCTTACCCTTTTTGGGAGCAATACAAGGATAATGTCAGCCAATATATCTCATTAGGTTTAAGCATTCCTCTGTTTACTAATTCAAGTATTAACTCTGTAAGAAAAGCTAAGTTGGAGCTTAAACGTAACGAGTATGCTTTCTACACGGCAAAAAAACAGGCAGAAAAGGAAATAACTCAGGTTATGATGGATGTAGAAACTGCTTGGAAAAAATTTCAGGGTTCAAAAAAATATCTTGCTTCTGCTCATGAAGCTAAACGACAAATAACATTAAAGTTCGAAGCAGGGGCTGTATGGAAAAATCGGAGTATGCTGTTACAGTGGTCTAGCTGAAAGAAACGCCGAATAT
>ERZ791889.210-NODE-210-length-42671-cov-4.503332_pt1 | contig 42671 bp, 31 predicted proteins | sample MGYA00510156_ERZ791889 | MGnify/ENA primary metagenome ERZ791889 (study PRJEB30046, sample SAMN00792108) | human gut metagenome | study: EMG produced TPA metagenomics assembly of the A metagenome-wide association study of gut microbiota in type 2...
TTGTGCTTCTGCTGGAAACGGGACTTCGTATTTCTGAATTTTGCGGACTGACGACACAGATTGATATGCAGAACAGAATACTCAATATAGACCACCAGTTATTGAAAGATACAGAAATCGGCTACTATATTGAAACACCAAAGACAAAAAACGGAAAACGAGAACTTCCATTGACGGAAAGAGCGTATCAAGCACTCCAAAGGATATTGAAGAACAGAGGAAAGGCTCAACCATTGATTGTAGGTGGTTACAGCAATTTCCTATTCTTGAACCGTGAGGGATTGCCTAAAGTTGCAGGAAACTATGTAGGTATGTTGCGAGGGCTGATTAAGAAGTATAACAAGTATCACAAGGATAAATTACCCAACATCACACCTCATTCATTAAGACATACTTACTGTACGAATATGGCAAATAAGGGAATGAACCCAAATACTCTGCAATATCTCATGGGACACGCTAACATAACCATGACGCTGGGCTATTACGCACACGGTACATTCCAATCTGCTAAAGCGGAATTGGAAAGGCTGGGTTGTTAATATTGGAACGTATATTTACTACTCATTTACTACTTTTGGTTGCATTTTCATGCTGGTAAATGCCAGCTTATGCAAGGTATCTTCCAAAAAGAAAATACCGATAAAGCCCTAAAATACGGGATATATCGGCATTTACCAACTTATGAAAAGATAATCAGAAATTTAGTAAGTTTTTAAATCAAAAACAGTTTACAAAAGATAAGGGACAGGTTATAATATTTCCCGTTGGACAAGGACAGATATGGCAGAGTTGCAGATGCTCTGTGCATAAATAAAATGTTCTCACAAAATCAGGCACAGAAAGATTTTGAGAGGACATTAAGAAAAAGCTGATGGCTTCTGTGAGACAGATGGATTGCAGATGACATCAGCTTTTTTACGGTGACTTTCATCTGATCATGAAAGGAAATTATTATGGAACCATATTACTATACAAAGATGAGCAAGCCCCAACAGGCTGTCTACTATGCCATTTACCAGGGGCTCATGGCACTTTCCGACAGCTTCCAGGTGCCGAAATTAGAAGGACGGGAACTAAGCGACGTATTTTTCCAGCTGCGTTTGGACCATCCGGAGATCTTCTGGGCAGAGGGATTTCATTACCGGTATTATCAGGACTCGGCCAATATCACTTTTTTGCCGGAGTATATTTTTGAAAAAGGAAAGATCAAAGAACACCAGAAAGCATTAAAAGCCAGAGTGGAAAAGCTGGTCCGCCCTGCTATGAAGCTTTCGGAATGGGAAAAAGAAAAGTATGTACATGATTTTATCTGTGAAAATGTACATTATGATAAGTTAAAGAAATCTTATTCTCATGAGATCATCGGTCCTTTAGGACAGGGTGTAGGGGTATGTGAAGGGATCGCCAAATCTGTAAAAGTGCTTTGTGACGCCTTAGGTATCTGGTGTATGATCGCTATCTGCGGAAATAATCCTGAAAAAGGGATCAAATACCGTCATACCTGGAATATTGTAAAGATCGGCGGCACGTATTATCACCTGGATACTACCTTTGACAATACGTTAGGTAAGCACAGCTTTGGTGCAAAGGAGATCCGCTACGATTACTTTAATCTGGATGATAAAAATATTTTCCGGGACCATGAGCCACTGATCGCGCCGGCGCCGGCCTGTACAGACGGGGATCATTTTTATTACAAAGAGAAGAAAATGTCCTTTACAAAGACAGAAGATGTGTATAAACGTTCTCTTCAGGCGGCGAAAAAGGGAAAAATGCTTACCTTTCACTGGAGAGGCGGTTATCTTACAAGGGCAGTCCTGGACGAATTGCTGGATCTGATCAAAAAAGCAGGAGCAGAAAAGGGAAAAGTAGCCCGTATTGCTTTAAACTGGCCCCAGGCAGTGCTGCGTCTGGAGTATGTGGAAGATGGCCAGGAAAATGTTACTATGGAAGAGGCAAATGAAGGAGAGCAGGAGTGAGATTAGACTGTTCGGGAATGGAATTTGAAAAGCTGGCAGATCTGTTGGAACAGGGGCAGTTTGAACTTTTGAATCTGCCGGTTGGTGATGAGAGGAAAAAGCCATCGGATATCCGTCTGGTGTATATGATGAATGACACAGCGGAAAGCTTTCTGGTATTCCATGAGGCAGTGCTTACAGGAAATTACCTGCCGGATTACGAGGGAGAACTAAGCGCTTCCCTAGATAAAGAAGAAACAGATAACACGGACGCGGAAGGTGAAGAAAAGGGGCGGTATATCCTGGCGGTCCATCAGGGAGATACAGTCTGCACCCTGTTTTTTAAAGATATCAGCCTGGAATGTGAGCTGTATGATTATGGTGAGATCGGTCATTTCTGGGTGAAGGGATATGAGTATCTGCGCCAGTTAGAATATAAGATCGCTATTTTAGGGGATAAATGGGAATATCTGGGAGAAGATTGCTGCAGTGAAGAAGAGAAAAAACTGGCATCTTTAAGAGAATTTCCGCCTTTAAGTTATCTGTTTTATCCGGCAGCTTCACTGGCCTATGTAAGAGAAAAAGAAGAACCGTGGAAATGTTCGCCGCTGGCAGCAAAACTGGTGGAAGAGGCTGCAAAACAGGAGAAAGATACCTGGTTTGCAAAAATGGTATCCCTGTATAAAAGATACCCCGTCAGGGTACTTGCCAGATACATTGCCTGGATGTTTCACAGAGAAGCCCATAAGAGAGTAACCGATCATCTGATCCGGCAGATGGATCAGGCAGCGGTCATTTATCCAAGACGTTATTTTGGAGAAGAGAACGAAAAAAAGCATAAAATTCTGTTTGAAAAAGCCAACAAACGTAAAAGAGATCTTGAAAAACAGGGGATACAGGCGGAAATCTTTAGAGAAGAACCTTTTGCAAAAGGCGACGATGGACCCTTTAAAGTGTATGTAATGCAGTTTACAGTTAAGAAGGGAAATCGCATATCTGCAGTTGAAGAAATCCGATAATTGCAAATGATCATAACCACATACTGCTATGCATCAGCCCCGTGCGGCTGTTGGCAGGTTTTGCAGACAATATCTATTATATAAAAACAGCAGAGGAATTTACCCCTCTGCTGTTTTCGTTTCTAATAATTTCGTTAATTTTTCCAGTAAAACTTTCGCTTCCTCGCCCTGTTCCCGGATATAAGAAGCTTCCGGTACTTCAATATCATGGATCAGGGAATTTCGCATTTTTCGTAAAAAGGCGATCTGGTTAATACATTCTTTATCAAGCACTCCCAGTCGTTTTAAAGCGTTGATATTAAATACGCTTACGGAACGGGAACTGCGCTTGGTCACACGGTTTAAGAGATTTTCAAGAGGCACCCATTGGCCAAAGAAGTAGTTGATGGCTTCCTGATGTTCCACCGTTAAATTGGAGTCATCGGAGCGCAGCTTCTGGTATGCCTGGTATCTCTTTTCATTTCCGCTGATGATCTGGTCAATGATCTGCTGGGAAATGGTACGTTTGTCTTTTTCAAATTTTACAGACTTTACGATAGGTCCGATATCTTTTGCCCGTAATATCTTTAAGCTGCTTAAAAAGCGGAACAGCAGCTCAATATTTCCCATACGAAGCTTGATATCTTCCGGAAGGAAATTATTGCTTAAATAATTATATAAATAAGAGGCAAGCTCAAACTGATTGGCAAAAGTAGCTTTACTGTTCTGAATCCTTTCATTTCCAGCAGCCTGAAGCCGTTCCAGGGCGATTTCACCGGTAAGCACCAGACCATTTAATTCATCTAAGATAGCCAGTTCTTCCTCAGAAAGTGTTCCCTGCATAGGCTTATACACCAGGTCATGTTCCACCTCAGACCAGGCATGCATCAGGACAGAAGCTACCTGGATCTCGATCCTGGCAGCGCAGTAGCGTTTTTCGGAAGGCTGTACCATTTCCTCTTTCATATGCACCCGGTAATGATTGGCCCAGTAGCCGGAAAAACGTTTGTTATAGGTAGGCGGTTTGGACTGTTCCGGGAACTGTTTGCGCTCGATCACCTGAAAAAGATCGCTGATCAGGGAGTCTACTTTTATGCGGTCACCTGGGAAATACAGGGACACACGGATGCCGCAAAGGTCAGCAATATCCTCGTAGATCTCTTTCATGTTCTTATAGGGAACCGTGCGCTTGACATTTCTGCGCAGTATCTTACTTTTTAAACGGCCGGGGTTTTTGATCCTGTAAGTGACCATAGCCCGGATACCGGCTGACTGTAAGGCATCTTCCAGTTGAGAAGAGGAAATACGTCCCAGATTTTCATAAAAAGTAAGTTTCTTTTTATAGTTTTCAATAAACTGGTTGATCAGATCCATAAATCCTCCTTTGCAGTCGGATATCTGTAAAAATACAGATATAGTAATTTTCAGAATTTTCTGTCACTATTATAGCACAGGAGCAATCGCTCTGCAAGAAAGAGAGCAGTATCCGGGGGGAAAATGATCATGGTCCAGCCAAAATATCTTAATGAGAAAAATTATGGGAACAGCCTACTTGACAATATACCCTGGTGGGGTATATAATGCGTATATTCCCAGGGGAATGGTGGGAAAATAAAGGAGAAAGACAGGAACGTTTATGGAAGAAGAAAAATGCTGCTGTTGCCACCATAAAACAAAAGAGCGTTCAGAAAAGGAATACAAAGACCTGATCCACCGCTTAAACCGCATTGAAGGCCAGATACGGGGAATTAAAGGGATGGTGGAAAAGGACGCTTATTGTCCGGACATATTAATACAGGTGGCTGCAGCCAATGCAGCGTTAAACAGTTTTAATAAGGTCCTTCTTGCAAATCATATCAGGACCTGTGTAGCAGAAGATATAAGAGCGGGAAAAGATGAGGTGATCGATGAACTGGTGACCACCTTGCAGAAACTTATGAAATAAGTGGAGAGGAAAATGAAGGTTCCGCCTGCGTCAGCAGGCAGTGGAGCACGACCGTGTGTGGAACCTAAACAGGTATGAACAGGTATAAGAAAGGAGCCAGTAATACAATGAAGCAGTATACAGTAACGGGAATGAGCTGTGCAGCCTGCAGCACCCGTGTAGAAAAGGCGGTTTCCAAGGTGCCGGGAGTAACTTCCTGCTCTGTCAGCCTTTTAACCAACTCCATAGGCGTGGAAGGAAGTGCCACAGACCAGGAGATCATAAAAGCAGTAGCAGATGCAGGCTATGGCGCGTCTGCAAAAGATGCCGAAGGAGAAAAAAACGGTGGAGCAAACAGCGCTGCAGCTTCTGAAGAGGCCCTTGCAGACCATGAAACTCCTATTTTAAAGAAACGTTTATTATATTCCGTAGGTTTTTTACTTGTCCTTATGTATTTCTCCATGGGACATATGATGTGGAACTGGCCGCTGCCGGCATTTATGGACGGCAACCATGTGATGATGGGTCTGGTACAGCTGTATCTGACAGTGATCATTATGGTCATCAACCAGAAGTTCTTTATTAACGGTTTTAAGAGCCTGTTCCATGGTGCTCCAAACATGGACACCTTAGTAGCCTTAGGTTCCTTTGCCTCCTTCGGCTACAGCTCCTATGCACTGTTTGCCATGACTTATGCTGAACATCAGGGAGATGCAGAGGCAGTGATGGGCTACATGCATGAATTCTACTTTGAGTCCGCTGCCATGATCCTGACACTGATCACAGTCGGAAAAATGTTAGAGGCCCGTTCCAAAGGAAAGACTACAGATGCCTTAAAGAGCCTGATGAAGCTGTCACCAAAGACTGCCGTAGTGGAAAAAGAGGGAAAAGAAACAGAAGTACCTGTTGAACAGGTACGCATCGGTGATGTATTTGTTGTCCGCCCTGGTGAAAATATACCGGTAGATGGTGTCGTATTAGAAGGAAACAGCGCTGTAAACGAAGCTGCTCTTACAGGTGAAAGTATTCCTGTAGACAAGCAGGCAGGAGACCGTGTTTCCGCAGCCACCATTAACCAGTCCGGTTTTATCCGCTGTGAAGCTACCCGCGTAGGAGAAGATACTACACTCTCCCAGATCATCCGTATGGTCAGTGACGCGGCAGCTACCAAGGCACCCATCGCAAAAGTGGCAGATAAAGTTTCCGGTATTTTCGTTCCTGCTGTTATTTCCATTGCAGTGCTGACGGTTATTGTATGGCTGATCGCAGGTGAAAGCGTTGGTTTTGCCCTTGCAAGAGGTATTTCTGTTCTGGTTATCAGCTGCCCTTGTGCTTTGGGACTTGCAACACCGGTTGCGATCATGGTAGGAAATGGTATGGGTGCAAAGAACGGTATCCTCTTTAAGACTGCCGTTTCCCTGGAAGAAACAGGAAAAGTTGAGATCGTTGCATTAGATAAAACAGGAACCATTACAAGTGGTGAGCCAAAAGTAACAGATGTACTGGCGGCAGATGGAACTTCAGAAGAAGAGCTGTTAAAATTAGCATATTCACTGGAAAGCAGGAGCGAGCATCCGTTAGCAAAGGCGATCGTAGCCTATGGGGCAGAAAAACAGGCAGAACAGATCCCGGTTAGTGAATTTAAGGCACTTCCGGGAAATGGCCTGGAAGGAAAAGTGGGAGATGCGGATGTAAAAGGCGGCAGCCTGAAATTTGCACAGAGCCAGACGGAGATATCCGAAAAGATAAAAAGCCAGGCAGAAAAACTGGCAGAAGAGGGAAAAACACCTCTTATGTTCTTAAAAAATGGTATACTTGCAGGTATGATCGCAGTTGCCGATGTGATCAGAGAAGACAGCCCACAGGCAGTAAAAGAGCTGCAGAATATGGGTATTGAAGTAGTTATGCTGACCGGTGATAATGAACGCACAGCCAAGGCCATTGGCCGCCAGGCCGGCGTAGACCGTGTCATCGCAGGCGTTCTTCCGGATGGTAAGGAAGAAGTGATCCGCAGGTTAAAAGAACAGGGAAAAGTTGCCATGGTTGGTGACGGTATCAATGATGCCCCTGCTCTCACAAGAGCGGATATGGGTATTGCCATTGGAGCCGGTGCAGACGTTGCCATTGACGCAGCAGATGTCGTTCTGGTAAAGAGCCGCTTAAGTGATGTGCCCGCAGCCATCCGTTTAAGCCGCGGAACCCTTAGAAACATCCATGAAAACCTGTTCTGGGCCTTCTTCTACAATGTGATCGGTATCCCCCTTGCAGCAGGTATCTGGATCCCCATCTTTGGATGGAAGTTAAACCCGATGTTTGGTGCAGCAGCCATGAGCTTATCCAGCTTCTGCGTTGTGACCAATGCATTAAGGCTGAATTTATTAAATATCAAAGACAGCCGCAAAGATAAGAAGATCCGCCGTAAAGCAGCCGCTCCTGCAGGAGCAGTAGTTGCTGCGGCAGAAATAAATACAGAAACAAAAAAGGAGAACAAAACAATGACAAAGACTATGAAAATTGAGGGAATGATGTGCGGACACTGCGAGGCAGCTGTTAAGAAGGCTCTGGAAGCATTAGACGGAGTAGCGAGCGCAGAAGTAAGCCACGAAAAGGGAACTGCTGTTGTAACCTTAGATAAGGACGTAGATAATGCAGTCCTTACAAAGGCAGTAGAAGATAAGGATTATAAGGTAGTTTCTGTTCAGTAAGCGATCATAGATGAACAAAAATGAATAAAATAGTATAAAATACAAAATAGTATAAAATGAATGAAAGAAACGCAGGAACCGGTCCGAAAAGATGGGTTTCTGCGTTTTTTGTGCCACGGCACATTCTTTTTATAAATTTAGTATATAAAAAAATCAGGGAAGAGGTGTTACGTCTGTCCGTTTGCGTGGGGATTTGTTGATCTCAAAATCTTTTTTAATGACTTCGTTGTAAACAGAGATCACATGGTAAAATGCCTCGATCTCTTCGGCGCTGCACTGTTTCTGAAGCTGGGACATGGTCTTGGCGATATCCAGGATATCATACATTTTATGTGCCTTACTGACACGGGAACCTTCTGCTGTCACATATAGATAAAGGTTTTTCGCGTTTCCATCTTTTTTGCGCTTTTCGATCAGTTCCAGTTTTTCTAATTTAGTAAGGATCTGGGAAATAGTTCCCTTTGTTTTATCCCAGTACTGGATCAGTTCACCGGAAGAGGTTCCGGGATGGTCTTCAATATAACTGAGTGTGTGGACTTCCATCATGGTAAGCGTATAGTTATCACCATACTGGTGTGCGGACATGATGTAGTCATTATAATGCATAAAGAAGGCGATGCGCTTCTGATCCAGCAGCCGGTTTACTATCCATTCCGCGAAGTGATCGAAGATAACGGAAGAATTTTTGTAAATAACCAGCTGCATTATGAAGATGGAAAATACACCATTGATTTTGAAGATTTTGAAAAGAAGATCGTAGATAACAATGTAAAAGTATTTATCCTGTGCAATCCTCACAACCCTGTTGGCAGAGTATGGACAAAAGAAGAACTGGAGAAAATGGGAGATATCTGCTTAAAGCACAATGTAGTGATCATGGATGATGAGATCCATTGTGACTTTACATATCCTGGCTTCAAATTTACAAGCTTCATGACTCTGGATAAAAAGTACCATAACAGTCTGGTACTGTATACTTCTCCAAGTAAGACTTTTAACGTAGCAGGACTTCAGCCAGCCAACATTATTATTAAAAATCAGGAACTCCGCGCAGCATACCGTAAGGCAAATGTAGCAGCAGGTTACAGCCAGGGAAGCATTATGGGACAGGTTGCAGTAAAATCTGTTTATACAAAGGGTGATGAATGGGTAAATGAACTGGTAGAGTATATTACCGGAAATATGAATTACATGCGTGATTTCGTAAAGGAAAACTTCCCGAAGGCTCAATTCGTAGATCCTGAAGGAACCTATCTTACCTGGGTTGATTTTTCAGGATATGGTTTTACAGATGAAGAATTAGAGCACATTATGGTAGAAGAAGCACATCTCTGGTTAGACAGCGGTAAGGTATTCGGACCGGCAACTGCACAGTTTGAAAGATTTAACCTTGCATGCCCGAGAGCTACCGTAGTAAAGGCAATGGAGCAGTTAAAAGCTGCACTGGACAACCACACAAAGTGGGCATAGTCAGGGGGAGGATAAGAGATGAAAACTTTCTGGAATACATATAAATCGTCTATTTTACTGCTGGCAGCTATGGTAGCAGGCGGTGTGATTGGATTTTTCTGGGGACCTGGAGCAAGTGTGCTCCAGCCCATTGCCGATACATTTTTAAATCTGCTGTATTGCTGTGTTGTACCGCTGATCTTCTGTTCTTTAACAGCGGCGATCGCAAAAATGCAGGATCTTGCAAAACTCAGAAAGATCTTAATGATCTTCCTGATCGGTGTTATTGTCTCCGGTGTTATTGCATGCCTGTTTATGGTAGCTCCTTGTCTGGTCATTGATCCGGCGGAAGGTTCTACTGTTTCTTTAACACAGGATGTAGCAGATGCCAGTGGAAGCATGAATGTACTGGGAATGTTTACAGTCGGTGATTTCCCGCTTCTGTTCTCTAAATCTAACCTGATGGCACTGATCGTATTTACTGTTATTTTCTCTATTGCGATCATCCAGACCGGTGAAAAGGGCAAGCCGATCGTAGAAGCTATGGATCGCCTTACAGCAGCTATCGTAAACGTGATCAATATCGTTATGAAACTGGCCCCTTTAGGACTTGGCTGTTATTTTGCGATCCTGATCGGTTCTAACGGCAGTGATGTGATCGGACCGTTGTCAAAAGCAATTGTCATGTACCTGTTTGTGATCGTTGCCTATTATGTTGTTTCACAGACAGTATTTGCTTATATCGGTGGCGGCATGGAAGGTGTACGCATATGGTGGGCAACCTGCGTGCCATCTACCTTAACTGCTCTTGGTACCTGCTCTTCAGCAGCAACTCTGCCAGTTAATTTACAGCAGGCAAAGAAAATTGGTATTCCCGATGAGATTGCAGATCTTGTTATTCCTTTAGGTGCAAATCTTCACAAAGATGGCGCATGTGTGATCCAGATCATTAAGGTAGCGTTTTTATGCTCAGTATTCCATATGGAATATGCAACCCCACGAAACATTTTAATGTCTATCCTGGTAGCTGTTATCGCATCTGTTGTTATGGGAGGAATCCCTGCAGGCGGTTATGTAGCTGAGATCTTTATCATATCTGCATTCGGCTTCCCTACAGTAGCTATCCCGATCATGGTTCTCATCGGAACCATTACCGATGCACCTGCAACTGTAGTCAATGTAACAGGTGATACTGGACTTGCCATGGTCATTACAAGATTTGTAGAAGGAAAAGACTGGATCCACAGAAAAAAACTGGCACAAAAAGCAGCATAAAATAATAATATAACTGCGCATCCCTCATGGTCGGACCGGATCTGACATATGGGGGTATTGTGCGTTTCTTTACAAGCGTTTATAATGGTTTAATGGGAATACAAAAATGCTTTGCAGAAGATGCAGGCACGAAAAGGAGAATTTCTTATGGAAAACAAGAAACTGGGGGCGTTGGCCTTTCTGCCGCTGATCGTATTTTTAGGAACTTACATTGGTTGTGGTATTGTGTTTTCGGTTATGGGAGCGGAAAGTCCTTTTGGCTATTTCCCACGCCATGTAGCGTTGCTTGTGGGAATTGCGTCTGCCCTTATTCTGGCACCGGGGGTGAAGATTTCAGAGAAGGTAGATGTCCTTACAGAAAATATGGGCCGCAGCGGTGTTATGATGATCGTTCTGATCTATCTTATGGCCAGCGGATTTCAGGGCGCAGCAGCAGCTATTGGCGGCAAGACTTCTGTAATTAACCTGTGTTTACACTATATTCCGGTCAAGCTTCTGGTTCCTGGCGTATTTATGATGTGCTGCTTTATCTCTACAGCCATCGGAACATCCATGGGTACCATGGCAGCTATGGCTCCGGTTGCTTTGGGCGTAGCGGAAGGCGCAGGCTTAAATGCGGCTATCGTCTGTGCGGCAGTGATCGGCGGTTCTTATTTTGGTGATAACCTGTCCATGATCTCTGATACCACCATTGCAGCAGCAGAAGGCTGCGGATCTGAGATGCGTGATAAGTTCCGCATGAACTTCTTCATTGCCTTTCCGGCAGCTGTTCTTTCTCTGATCTTTTATGGATTTATAGGGGGAGCAGGCAGCGGAAGCATTGAAGTAGGTGCTTTTGACCTGTTCCAGATCGCTCCTTATATTGTCGTTTTAGTAACTGCGTTAATGGGTATCAATGTAGCTGTGGTACTGTTCATTGGTATTTTAATGACCTTTATTGTAGGACTCTTACAGGGAAATGTAGGCTTCTTTGATATCGCCATGGCAGTAGGTGATGGAATGGCTGATATGTTCAGCATCAGTATTGTTGCTATCCTGGTATCCGGTGTGATCGGTCTGGTACGGTATTACGGCGGTATTGAATGGATGATCGATACGATCACCAAAAAGATCAAAAACAGAAAACAGGCAGAATATGGTATCGGTATCCTTTCCGGTATTTTATCCGGTGCTATGGTCAATAATACGATTGCTATCATCGTTACCTGTCCTATTGCAAAAGAGATCGGCAGCAAGTACAAGATCGCGCCAAAGCGTCTGGCAAGCCTGGTAGATATTTTTGCCTGTGCATTCTTAGCTGTTATGCCTCATGACGGCGGTATGCTGATGACATCTGAAATGGCGAACATATCCCCGTTTGCTATCCTGCCATACTCTGTTTACCCATTATTCCTGATTATTGCAACCTGCATCACGATCCAGGCAGGACTTTTAAGGACAGCGGAAGAAAAACAGAAAAAATAGGCAGAAAAAGCAATAATAAAATAGGATTTTTCGGTAAAATAGACAAAGACCGAAAGAAAGTGCATTGACTTATAGGGGTAATGATGATATTATAGCCCTATCGTTATTTTCTTGATAATATTGGTTGCTCTAAGGCAACACGCAAAACCAATTTTGAACGATATTATGTGAAACAGATATTTGTTCAAAATTGGTTTTTGTTTTAAGGGGGAATTATTATGTTTCAGGGAATTAAAAAATTATTCGGTGGAAAAAAAGAGGAAGGCCAGATCCTTGCACCTGTAGCCGGTCAGGCAGTGCCTTTAAGCGAGGTGCCGGATCCTGCATTTGCCCAGGAGATACTGGGAAAAGGCGTAGCCATCCTGCCTTCGGAAAATGAATTTAAAGCGCCTGCATCCGGAGAGGTAACTGTATTATTTGAAACCGGACATGCGGTCAGTATCCGTACAGAGAGCGGTGCAGATGTGATCGTTCACATTGGCTTAGACACTGTGAATTTAAAGGGGCAGTTCTTTATCACCCATGTAAAACAGGGTGACACAGTAAAGGCAGGGGATCTGCTGATTACAGCAGATATAGAGCAGATCAAAGCAGCGGGTTATGAGGTAATAACACCGGTGATCGTCTGCAATGTTTCTGATTTCCCGGATATGGTATGCCATACGGGAAAAGCCGTAAAAGCCATGGACGAGATCATTACTCTGTAATGAACATCAACATGGATATAAAGGGGATTTGAAACCAGGAGAAGGGTTCAAATAAATAAGCCGGGATAAAAAAACGGCAACAAAAGAAAGGGGTTTTTAGTTATGATGAAGTTCTTTCAGAAACTTGGTAAATCACTGATGCTTCCAGTGGCGTGTCTGCCAGTATGTGGTATCCTTATGGGTATCGGATACATCCTGGCACCGGCAGCTATGGCAGGTGAGGTTCAGGGATTTACTGCGGGGGGCTTAGCTTACTCAATCGGACTGTTCCTGATCAAAGCAGGGGGTGCGTTGATCGATAACATGTCCTGGCTGTTTGCAGTAGGTGTAGCCGTAGGTATGGCAGATGACTCAGATGGTACAGCAGGTCTGGCAGGTCTTGTATCTATGTATATGATCACCACACTGTTAAGTCCCGGTGCTGTTGCCGGTATTACCGGACATGAGGCAGCGCCTGCATTTGGTAAGATCATCAACCAGTTCGTTGGTATTCTTTCCGGTCTTATCGGTTCTGCATGTTACAACAAATATAAGACTGTAAAACTGCCGGATGCACTGGCATTTTTCAGCGGCAAGAGAGCAGTAGCGATCTTTACAGCTATTTATTCCATAGTTGCAGCTTTAGTCCTGTTTGTAGTATGGCCTCTGGTTTACGGTGGTCTGGTAGCATTAGGCGAAGCATTTATCGGAATGGGTGCTGTTGGAGCAGGTATCTATGCATTCTTTAACCGGCTTCTGATCCCATTTGGCCTGCACCATGCGTTAAACTCTGTATTCTGGTTTGACGTTGCAGGAATCAGTGACCTGAGCAATTTCTGGGGCAATACCGGTGTTTACGGACAGACTGGTATGTACATGACCGGATTCTTCCCATTTATGATGTTCGGTCTTCCGGCAGCCTGCATTGCTATGTATCAGACTGCAAAACCTGGTAAGAAGAAAATCGTTTACGGACTTTTAGCTTCCGCAGCGTTCTGTTCTTTCTTTACAGGTGTTACAGAACCAATCGAGTTTTCCTTTATGTTCCTTGCTCCGGGACTGTATGTAGTACATGCTCTGTTAGCAGGTATTACAGCAGGTATCACCGTTGCCCTGCCGATCCGTGCAGGCTTCTCCTTCTCCGGCGGTGCTGTTGATATGGTACTCAGTTCCTTTACACCACTTGCAGAAAATCCATGGCTGCTGATCCCGGTAGGTCTGGCAGTTGGCGTTCTTTACTATGTTGTATTCCGTTTCGCAATTGCCAAGTTTAACTTAAAGACTCCGGGACGTGAAGATGATGATGCAGAAGAGTTAAAGGCAACTTTAGCAAACAATGATTATACTTCTGTTGCAAAGACAGTCCTGGAAGGCGTTGGCGGTCCTGAAAATGTGGCTTCCATTGACAACTGTATTACAAGACTTCGTCTGGAAGTAAAAGACTATACAAAGGTCAACGAAAAAGTGATCAAATCTGCCGGTGTTGCAGGTGTGATGCGTCCAAGCAAGACCTCTGTACAGGTTATCATCGGAACACAGGTACAGTTTGTAGCAGATGAATTTAAGAAGCTGTGCAAATAAAGAGTATCTGAAAAATTTATCTGGAAAATTAAGTTAGATCATATGGAAAAGATCGCAGCAAAGCGGCATTTAAAACGTCATTTTGCTGCGATCTTGTTTTATTTTCAGGTCATTGTTTTAAAAATTGTTTCTCAAGTATCCCTACTGCCTGATACAACACACAGGACAACAGGCAGAGCATGATCAGGGCGCTCATCAGTTTTGTCATCTCAAAGGTCTGGGAAGCATAGGTGATGAGGTAGCCAAGTCCTGCTTTGGCGCTTAAAAATTCCCCGATGATCACACCGACCAGACAGAGACCGATATTTACTTTCATAGTGCTCATTAACAGAGGAAGGCTTCCAGGAAGAAGAACCTTGGTAAGTACCTCTTTTTTTGCGCCGCCTAAGGCATAGATCAAACGTATTTTGTCTGGATCCATCTGGTTAAAGCCTGTATACAGAGTCATAACAGAGCCAAAAACAGCAATGGACACAGCGGCTACGATAACTGTGCGCATACGGTTTCCAAGCCATACTAAAAGAAGAGGGGCGAGAGCCGATTTTGGAAGACTGTTTAAAAGTACCAGAAACGGTTCAAAAATCTGGGCTGCAAAAGGACTGGACCAGAGAAAAAGGGCAGTTAAAAGGCTGATAAGGGTACATAAAAGAAAGCTTAAAAGGGTTTCTGTTAAGGTTACCCCTGTATGGAGAAAAAGGCTCTTATCAAGAAGCATGTTCCACAGACAGAAAAGGATCTGGGAAGGGGAACTGAAGATAAAGCGGTTGATCAGGCCAAGAGAGGCAGTCAGCTCCCAGAGGGATAAAAACAGGATCAGAATCATTATACGGCAGATCCGGATCTGGCGGGTCTGCAAAAGGAGGCGGGCTTCATATTCCTGCTGTCTGGTCATCTTTTATCAGCTCCTTCCATAAAGTATTAAAGTAATGGGAAAATTCCGGACAGTTGCGCCTTTTTAGGGGGCTGTTACAGTCATCAGGAAAAGAAAGGTAAAGGACTGTGCGGATACGGCCGGGTCTGGGAGTGAGGACGATAATACGGTCAGCAAAACTGATAGCTTCTGACAGGTCGTGGGTCACTAAAATAGCAGTCTTTCCATTTTTCCTTAAAATAGAGCTGATATCATCACATACCATAAGCCTTGTCTGATGATCAAGGGCAGAAAATGGCTCATCTAATAAAAGCAGATCCGGTTTCAGTGCCAGTGTACGTATGAGAGCGGCTCTCTGACGCATACCTCCGGAAAGGGCAGAGGGCTTTGCGTGTTCAAAACCGGCAAGTCCATAGTCAGAGAGCAGGTCAGAAAGTTCCTGTTTTGTTTCAGTATTCAATTTTTTCTGGATCTCAAGTCCAAGGGAAACATTGGAAAAAATATCCCGCCATTCAAAAAGGTGGTCCTTCTGGAACATATAGCCGATCCCGGTGGCATTTTTGGGATTTTTTTCCAAAAGTTCCCCATCCAGAAAAATGGCGCCTGCTTCCGGCATGTTCAGTCCGCATAAGAGAGATAAAAGAGTGGATTTTCCGCAGCCGGAAGGACCTACAATGGCTATAAATTCTCCGGTATCTACGTTAAAAGAAATATCAGAAAGGGCCAGCGTTTCCCTGTTTTTACTATGGTAGGAAAAGCTGACCCTGGAAACCTGCAATTTGGGTTTCATAGAAAGGCTCCGAAAAGAAACGTTCTTGCTTTAATATACGTTACTGTTCTGGTTCTGGTGCAGGTGTTTCATTTTGTGTATGTCCGTAATTCCATGTAACAGGAGTAGGACGGGAAGGATCAAAGATCTGGGAAGCGTCAAACAGATCGCTTAAACGCTTTTTAGCAGGATCTTCCTGGATCATATCTTCGTACAGGCGGTAACCATCCAGGTTTCTTCTGGCCATTCGCAGATAATCAGGTCCCTTCTGGATCCATGCAGGCTTGCTGGCATCTACATTACAGAAGTAGCGGAAACCTTTGGAAGCAAGGTACTGGTAACGATAGTTTTCCTCTGTATACGGGTGCCAGTCAGCAACATCGTTTCCATTAGGATAGATGTAAATATCGGTCGGTCCGATCAGGGACTCCACCTCATTTTCCCATTTATCCGTATCTGTGTAGAAACGTTCATCACTGATTTTGTATGGATTTTCCGGATCGTCGGAAACGCCCATCCACAGGTGTCCCCAGCTGTGACTTGCCAGTTCCCAGCCGTCATCCCGTAAGCACTGGGCTACCCTGGCAGCCTGCTCTTTCTCGCTTTCATAATCTGGGGTTTCGCTGTAGGAAGAAGCAGTGCGGTATCCTAAGATCCCTTCATAACCGGTAAGTGCGATAATAGCCTTGGCTCCTTTGTAGGAGAAATCCGGGTGCTCATCAATAAAGTCGTTTAAAAGAGGGATCAGGTCATAAGAACCTGTGGAAATGCTGCCGTCATCCATTTTCATTTCGCAGGTAGGCCGTCCGTCCTCGCCGACTACGATCTTGCTTGCAAATCCGTCTCCATCCATATATGGATAGTAGCATACGTCATCCTGGGACATAACAATGGGCTTTTTGCCTTCCGGCAGCATGACCGTTCCCCAGGTGAAAGCAGGATTTCCGTTTTCATCTGTTGTTTCGTAGGCAATATCGTGGATGCGCACTAAAACGTAGCCGTCATTGTAAAGGGCATCTAATATTTTTAAGAACTCATCCTTGGTAGTCATAACGGAATTATATCCTTCCATACGGGAGTCACCGTCAAATGCTTTGGAAGTGTCCATGATCAGAGAGTGGAAAAATACATGGGTCACATTTTTTACATCTGCAGCTACCAGAGAGTCCTTTTGGGACTGAAAGGAAGCAAGGGCTTCGCTGATCCGTGGATCGGACTGAATGGAAGGATCCTGGGACAGAAGTTCCATTGCTTTGTCGTAGTCATAACCTTTTGCCAGACGGTCTGCCTGATCGATCAATTGCCCAATGGGATCGTCGGGATCAGCTTCTGCTGATGCAGACGGGGTCCCGTTGCTTTTCGTAGCTTCAGAAGCAGTGGCAAAAACCGGACGGTCTCCAGGCTGCTTTTTTAAAACAAAGCGTGAAAAGGCAAAAATACCGCCCCCGAGAACAAGGGCGATCACAAAAAGAACTATAAAAGTAGGAAGGTGGCGGGACAAATGGAAGAAAAATCCCCGGCGGTTCCGTCTCTTTCTAAAATTTAAATTACTCATAAAATCTCCTGGTCATATTTCTGATAATCATATTGCTTGTGGTATTGTTGAAATTCCTTTAAGTCTATACAGTATAGCATAAAATACGCCTGTTGGATATAACATATAGTCCTTTTTGTTGATTTTTTAACATCTCCGTGGTATTCTAAGAAATGAAGTAAAATTCAACAGAATGTGAGGTCTCAAAAATGGGAGAAATGGTTAAAGATCCAAATTGCGCATATTGTGTGGAAGGAGAACTGTTAGCTAAGTTTGGTTATCCTTGCTGTGAGATGAAGACAGGTAAGCTGTATGTATTCAAAGAGCAGAGCAAGAGAGGAAGAGTGATCTTAGCTCACAAGAAACATGTCAGCGAACTGATCGAACTGACTGATGAAGAGAGAAATGACTATTTTGCAGATGTTGCAAAAGTTGCCAGAGCCATCCACAAAGTATTTAACCCTGATAAGGTAAACTATGGTGCATACGGTGATACCGGACATCATTTACATTTCCACATTGTTCCAAAATACAAAGGTGGAGAAGAATGGGGCAGTACATTCGAGATGAACAGCGGCAAGACCATTCTTACAGATGCAGAATATGAGGAAATGGCTGAAGCGATCCGCCAGGCATTAAAGGAAGTCTAAAACAGAATAAAATTGAAACAGGATCCTGTTTCATAAAAATGAGAACTGCGGCCGAAACGGTGAGAGATCATCCAGGGCTTCAGTTCTCTTTTTATTTAGAAACCGTCAGGTTATACAGGTGCTTCTTTTTTCATATTTATGTTAAAGAAATAAATTGCAGAAGATCTGTAAAAGGGGAAGATATGAAAAAAAGAAGATGGATATGTATGTTTCTGCTGCTTCAGGTTCTGTGGTGCAGTATGACTGGGATGGTAGTATATGGGATGGAGCCGGATATTCCGGTATCAGCGGTTGTTTCAGGGCAGGCGCAGGCAGTTTCCATACAGGCACCTTCCGCTGTTTTAATGGAAGCATCCACAGGAAAGCTGTTATTTGAGAAAGATGCAGACGAAAAGCGCAGTCCTGCCAGCGTGACCAAGGTAATGACACTGCTTCTGATCTTTGATGCTTTAAAAGCAGGCAAGATCCAGATGACGGACCAGGTGACCACCAGTGCATACGCAAAGTCCATGGGCGGTTCCCAGGTGTTTTTAGAAGAAGGAGAAGTACAGACCGTAGAAACACTGATCAAATGCATTGTGATCGCTTCCGGAAATGATGCTTCTGTTGCTATGGCAGAATATATTTCTGGGACAGAAGAGGCTTTTGTAGAAGAAATGAACAAACGGGCAGAGGGGCTGGGAATGACCAATACCCATTTTTCGGACTGCTGTGGCCTGACAGAAGATCCGGATCATCTGACCACAGCCAGGGACATTGCCCTTATGACCAGGGAACTGATCAACTGCTATCCTGAGATCCATAATTATTCCACCATCTGGATGGAAAATATCACTCATGTGACGAAGCAGGGAACCAAGGAATTTGGCCTTGCAAATACAAATAAGCTTCTGAAAATGGCAGCAGATTTCCAGGTAACCGGTTTAAAAACAGGTTCCACCTCCAGGGCAAAATACTGTCTTTCCGCTACTGCACAAAAAGACGGGATCCGCCTGATCGCCGTGATCATGGCAGCGCCGGATTATAAAGCACGTTTTTCTGATGCCAGAAATCTTTTAAGCTATGGTTATGCCAGATGCAGGCTTTATGAGGACAAAGAAAAAATGCCTCTTCCTGAGATGAAAGTTGCAGGAGGAGTGAAAGAAAACGTACTGCTGGAGGCAGAGGGAACCTTTACCTGGTTGAGCACAGAGGGGGAAGATCTGGGAAAGATCGAGAAAAAACTGGAACTGGCAGAGCAGATGGAAGCACCCTTAGCCAGGGGGGAACGTGCCGGCATGATCGCTTATTATATGGACGGGGAAAAGCTGGGAGAACTTCCGGTTGTGACGGCAGAAGCAGTAGAAAAGGCCGGATACATAGACCAGCTGCAGAAATTATTTGGAAAATGGGCGGGTTTTCGCAATAAGGCAGCATAAAGAAGCTGTTAAAATGCAGGAAATGACAGGGAAAACCTTTGACGGGAGCGGTTTTATACCATTATAATACCTTTCATATTATCATGATACCAGGGTCAAAATATAATCTACCCAGGCAAGAACGGTCACGTCAGAAGACAGGGACGTATGCAGGTGTGGGAAAAGTGAGTCTGGGAAACGGAAAGAGGTGGACCATGAACCAGATCTTACTGCTTACAGGGATCGTCATTGTGATCTGTATTCTGTCAGGACGGCTGATCGATAAACTGGGAGTTCCGTCATTACTTGCATTTATCCTTCTGGGAATGTGCTTTGGGGTAGATGGTATTTTTAAAATATCCTTTGATGATTATCAGTTCAGTGAACTGATCTGTTCCGTCAGTCTTATTTTCATCATGTTTTATGGTGGTTTCGGAACGAATATTAAAGAAGCGGGGCCGGTGATCCCCAGGGCTGTTCTGCTTTCAACAGCCGGTGTTTTATTTACAGCCGGGATCACAGGACTGTTTATTCATCTGGCGTTAAAACTTCCTCTTCTTGAAAGTTTTTTAGTGGCATCTGTGATCGGTTCTACAGATGCAGCTTCTGTATTTAATATCCTCAGGTCAAAAAATCTGAATCTGAAAGAAAATACAGCCTCTTTACTGGAAATGGAGTCCGGTTCCAATGACCCTGTTTCCTATATGCTGACGGTGATCCTTACAGCAGTCCTCACAGGACAGTCTGTAAATGTAGGTTCCATGCTGGTTTTCCAGATCCTGTTCGGCATTGGCTGTGGTGTGTTTTTTGGAAAAGTCACAGCGTTTATTTTAAATAAAGTGGAATTTGATATTGCCCAGGGAAAAACCATTCTGGTATTTGCAACGGCTATACTGGCATATACAATTCCTTCCATGATCGGCGGAAATGGATATTTAAGTGTATATCTTTGCGGGATCCTGTTAGGAAATTCCTACCTTCCTCACAAGCGGGATATGGTGTTGTTTTTTGATGTGCTTACAGGTGTGGCACAGATGATGATCTTTTTCCTGTTAGGACTTTTAGTAACTCCAAGCCAGCTGCCACAGGTGATCATTCCTTCTTTTGTGATCATGATCTTTCTTACCCTGGTTGGCCGTCCTGTGTCTGTAGCCGCACTTTTAGCTGGTTTTCGGGCATCTATCGGGCAGATGGGACTGGTGTCCTGGGCGGGACTTCGGGGTGTTGCTTCCATTGTTTTTGCAATCTATGTAGTGCTGCGCCAGGTCCCTTTAGGATATAACCTGTTTAACCTGGTATTTTGCATTGTACTGTTGTCCATTTCTATCCAGGGAACCCTGCTTCCATGGATCTCAGGAAAGTTGCAGATGATCGATGAAAATGCAGATGTGCGCCGTACATTTAATGACTATCAGGAAGAAGAGAGCATCAGCTTTGTAAAGTTTCATCTTTTTAGCCAGCATCCTTATGTGGGAAAATGTTTAAAAGAGATCACATTGCCGCCTAAACTGTTGGTTGTGGTGCTGATCCGGGGAAAAGAAGTGTTAGTTCCCAATGGAGATACCTGTTTGCAGGCAGGAGATCTGATGATCGCAGCGGCAGAGGAATTTGAAGACCGGAAAAATATGACGCTCCGCGAAATAACCGTGGATAAAAATCATAAATGGAAAGGAAGATCTTTAAGCCGTATCCCTATGCAGGCGGGAACTTTGATCGTTATGATACGAAGGGGAAAAGAAACTGTGATCCCTACAGGAAATACAGTGGTGTATGAAGGGGATGTGCTGGTACAGGCAAAATTTTAAAGTATTATGATCATCAAAGTGCTATGAAAAGGGCAGGTCTCATTGACTTGCTCTTTTTCTTATGTTATCCTAGTACCATCGGCGGGGAGATCTCCCTGTCAGATCTGTTTATTCTATTTATTTTTGGTCGTTTCAGACCGCAGTTTCACAAAAATTGTAAAAAAGTGAAAAAATGAAAAAGGAGGGGAAAGTTTGGATTAAAATATCAGGGGATTTTGCAACATTTCTAAAATTCAGATCATGGAAAAGATCAAACATCAAATCTAAACACATCACATCAGGACAAATCAGATCAAACACATCAAAACACATTCCAAAGGGGGAAAAACAATTGAATACGAAAATATGGAAACGAATGATGGCTGGCTTATTGGCAGGCGTCCTTATTTTTACAGGAATCCCGTTTTCTGCCTCTGCAGGTGAACCGCCTGTGCAGATGATCATCAGGGGAGATGCCTTTCAGAACAGGCAGATCAACATTTTCGGCCACAGTCACCGGTCGATCACCTGCTATTATGTAAATCCGGTGGAAGGACATGTACCGGCATTTTGCCTGCAGCCGGGAAAGAAACTTCCCAATCACACCCAGGCATCCTGGGAGAGGTACAGTGCGTCACCGGAAACCTCCGTACCGGTCATAGGAAGTTTTGACCGGTATCTGCCTATGACACTGGCTTATGAGTGGATGGTTTCAGGAAATTATTATGATAAGACCCGGTATGCCATGGTGCAGACTTATTTCTGGGGCTGTCTGGCAGGTTTTGAGCAGGACTGGGATATCCAGGAAGAGACCATGAAAAAACTGGAATGGGCTATAAGAGACGGAAGGGTTCTCTCCCTGTTTCATGAAATGAGGTCGGTAGTGGAAAAGGGCCTGGAAGAATATGAGTCGAATAGCGGAAGTAGTCTTCCTGCCTGGAATGGCCGTAAGGAAAATATGATCTTAAAAGACGGTCATTATGAGCTGACCTTAGATCTTAGTTCCTGTCCCCAGCTTAAAAACGCAAACTGGCAGTTCCCGGATAAAAACTGGAGTTTTACACAGGGACCAGGGGAAAATGAGATCACATTTCTTTATACAGGAGAAGAACCTTCCGGACGGATCAGCGCAGGAAACGTGGAAGGCTTGGATGACCGGTATTATGCCTATATCTTTTATCCGGGAGAGTCTTATCAGATGCAGATGGGCTGGCTGGATATGCAGCGTCCCCAGGCAGAAGTATGGTTTGAAACAGGAAAGGGGAGTGTCCAGGGCGGTCAGATGCAGCCTTTAGAACGGTTCCGCCACAGGGAAGTTTTTGAGGCAGATTACAAAATAGATCTGGAAAAATATTGTGCAGAAACAGGACAGCCTCTTGCAGGAGCGGATTTTCAGGTATGGGAAAGTTTTGACCATTCCCAGATCAATGAACATGGCTATGAAGAAGGGGAGCCGGACGGAACGACAGGTCAGGTTTACAGTAACTGTATGTCCCCGGAACCGGAAGAAGAATGGCTGTGTGACGTGATCACCACCGACGAAGAAGGAAAGGCTTTTCATAAAGATATCCGCAATTACAATTACAGCAAAACCTACTGTATGGGCCATCCGGCGCCGGAATGGATCGAATGTGATCACGAAGGAGATGGCGGTGATGGAGAAGACGGGGAAGGCGAAGAGGAAGAATGTAACTGTGAAGAAGAAAATGAACGTCTCAGGGAGCAGTGGCTTGAGGAACAGGAACTGTGTGAAGCTTCCAGCGATTTCCATGTATCCAATGAGGATGAAGAGGACCATGAACAGAGTACAGAAGCAATGGAAGCCATGTTAGAGGACCGGGATGAAACCTATGAAAATTTTATTGCCCTGGAGTATGGCTATACATTAACAGAGAAAAAGGCCAGAACCGGCTATATGGTTCACGGGACACACAGGGAAGATTTTGAAATCGAGAAAATAACAGTGGCTTCCGCCCAGGCACAGAGAAATACAGCAGGAAAGGAAGGTACAGGAAGAGAAGATCCGCAATCAGAGGTGTATCTGGGGGAAAATACGCAGCTGCAGTTTCATCCCGCTCCACAAAAAAAAGAAAAGAAAAACGGATATGCTTATGAAACCGGAGCGCAGGAAGAAAGATCAGCAGAGGAACTTAGAACGATCCATGAAGTGAAGCTGACCGAAGATATTTATGAAGAAGAGGAAGATGACGAGGATGAGATCTGGGATGACCGGGCAACGGAAAGTAATGCAAAGATAAGCAGGACAACAGCAAATACGGCAACAGAAAGCAAAGCAACCGCAAGTGATGCAGCAGAAGATAACGCAGTTGTAGCTGCTGCCACTGCATCGAACGCAAAGAAGGATCTGGAAACGACAGAACAATATATTTATACAAGAGAAGAAATTTCCCTGGAACCGATTTCTTTATGGGAGTCTTTACGGGAAAATGTATGGAATTCTGTAAAAGCAATCTTTTTTTCCTCAGAAGACGATGATGATTTTGAGGGGATAACAGCATTTCTTCCTGATTTTCAGGATGATGATCTGGGAGAGATGGATGTTTCCTGTTTTGGTGATCCATCGAATTCCCTTTACTGTTTTAAAGTCTGGGACCACCGCACAGAAGGAAGGATCTATATAAATAAACGGGATCTGCATCTTTATGAAAAGGACCAGGAAGAAAGCTATGGCCGGACCCAGGGAGACGGAACTTTAGAAGGTGCTGTATATGGCCTTTTTGCAGCCGCAGACATTGTACATCCGGATGGAAGATCCGGTGTGATCTACCAGAAAGATGATCTGACAGCCGTGGCAGCAACAGATCAGGATGGTAATGCCTCATTTTTTGCATACACGGAGGTCCCGCATACAGTAGTAAAAGAAGATGGGACCATTGAGGCACCGGAAAATTTCCTGGGGCCGGAAACCTTATATAACGGCAGTACCATTAATTCTTCTGATCATGGATTTGGAAGCTATACCTATCCGGACAGAAAGGAAGAAAATGGAAATTCCTGGATCGGAAGACCGCTGCTGATGGGAAGTTATTATGTGAAAGAACTAAGCCGGTCAGAGGGATATGAACTGTCTGTAACAGGAAAGAACCTGGTGGAGACGAACCGGGGGTCAGGAGAAGAAAATGTAGTGCGAAAGGCAGGGCAGGTACAGGTAAGCGCAGGTCTGTCTGAGCATAACAGTATGGAAGCAGACGGTTCCTGGAATGATTTTACAGTAGAAGCATTTGGAACAGAAAAAGGGTATGAGATCACAGTTTCCGGTTATCCGGAAAATACAAAGTTTTACCGTTTAAGTTCACAGGAGCAGAGGGAAAATTTAAAACAGATCACAGGAATGGAAAAAATTCCCAAAATGGATCATTTGGGAAATCCTGTATATGAAAAGGCAAAAGGCGGAGAATTAAAACGGGATCTTAATGGCAATCCTGTTTTAAAAGCAGATGCGGGGGAAGACGAAAAAGTACCTGCATCTGAGACTGTGCCCTATCATTTCCGGACAGCCCCTTATATAAAAGGAGAAGCAAAACCGGAAGATCTGTCTAAATGGGATGAAGACCTGGATCCTGATTATGTGATGGAACAGGCACAGGCAATGCTTATGCAGTTAGGCTATAAAGAAGCTGACGGGGAAGGGGCACCATGGGTTTCTATAAATCTGGATTCTATGAATGGAAAGGCCGTAGAACAGATCCTTGACTGGTATACAGAACACAGTTTTTATAATATGGCCGCCGTTTCTGAGATAAAGGAAGAAGAGGGACAGTGGCAGGCAAAACTTTTTTATGACTATTCTGGAAATACAGAAGCAGGATCTGCAGTTTATGACCGGGCAGACGGACAGCTTTATGTGAAAAAAGAAAGGGAAAATGGTCATTACTGGATCTGCATTCCCAAAGGAAAATTCCGTTTAAGCAGTCATACCGCTTACATAAAAGAAAAATGGGAATATGTGGAAGATGAGCTTAAATTAATTTATGAGCCTGTTTATGAACGGTATGAAGAAGGAGAGGTTCTTTTAGATCCAAATGGAGTACCGATCCAGGAAATGGAACAGGTCCCCATTTTTGAAGAACGGGAAACCACGTATGTGACTACGAAAGAGGAGCCGGTAGAGGCTTTCTGGGATCCTGAAAAAAGAGAGTATCATATTTTGGTGGAAAATGAAACAGACTGGTCCGTGGAAAAAGAAGAGGTAGAAGAAACGTTCCGTGCAGTGACCGGACAAACCACCATTTCTGTAAATGGAAAAGAGGTTCCTTATAATCAGTATCTGGTATCCATGGGAGCAGCTGTGGATGTAGAAGCAGAACAGGAAGAAACAGATCCTGGAAGTTTTGTAAAATATGTTCATCTGGCATATCCTGGTCAGAACCAGACAGTTCAGGATGGTGGAACAGAAAAAGAACCGGTTCAGGTTTTGGAACGGGCGATCCGGCAGCCGGTACGCATTACCAAACACATTTCCCAGTCTTCTTATGAAAATGTAAATACCTACGGTTCTGTGCATAATGATCCAGTCACTACCTTTTTAGGCTTATTCCGTAAAAATGGATCTGCAGAAGGCCGGAAACTTTTAGATCAGTTTTCATTCAGGATCTACCTGAAGCAAAATCTTTTAAACATTTATGTGGATGATGAGGGAAAGATCCTGTCAGAAGATATCAGTTCACCAGCTTATAAGGAGCTGGTACAGACTATTTATCTGCCGCCGGAAGATGCAGAAAACAGGGGTCATCAGCTGATGGAAAGAAATGAGGATGGCAGCTGCAATTACCGGAAATTTTTTGACGCAATGGAAGGCGCAGAAAAGAAGAAGGGCGGTATTTATCCCAAAGAGGTACTGACCCAGTTTGCCCTGGATCATTATGATATAAGATCCTATAAGGAAGAGATCTTAAAAGACCGGCCATATATGGACAGTGACAGGGCATACAAACAGGCTTTAGACCAGGCGAGAAAAGAAGCAGCCCGTTATCTGGATCAGTTTACAGGGTTAAAAGAGCGTCTGTCTATTGAATGGGAACGGGATGCAAATGGCGGTACGGATGGTAACAGGAAGACCATCCAGTGTAACCAGAGAAATGGAAAAGACGATTATTATGAGTATTCCATTCCTCTCCCGTATGGTGAATATGTGATCGAAGAGCAGATGCCTTCTGATCTGGAAAAAGAACTGGCAAACAGGCATTATAAGATTGAGGAACCAAGGGAGATCACACTGCCCTTTGTGCCGGAGATCATACGAAATGAGGATACCGGGGAAGAAACGGTTTTAGATGAGATCGGCAGTGCCTATTTTCGTTATCACAGTAGTGACAGTCCGGATGAACTGATCCGCAAATACAAGATCCGCTTTAATGAAGAGGACCGGAAGATCCTGGCAGATGGTATAGATGGTTCCTTTGCCATTTATCCTTATGGGCTTGATAAAGATATTTTGCCGGAATACAGTACGGGAACTATTTCACAAAGTGAGGATCATGTAATTTTAGATGGTGTGATCTATGACGGAAGTGAACGGGAAAATGGCCAGATGGAAATATGTGACCAGGTTCCTGGTATGAAGGGGAAAAATACTGCCATTGAGGGCAAATTTGCGCCGATGCTGGTACCGTGGAGCATCCTGACACCGGAATATGACCGAATCAACCCGGATACGGGAAATATAGAAACCTTACAGCCTGGGGGAAGCGGTGCCGGATTTAATTATATTGCATTTGCCCAGGAAGATTTTGAAAATACCTATTTTAATTCAAGGCTGCGGATCGAAAAGATCGACAGTGAAACAGGGGAAAATCTGATCCATGAGGGAGCTTTATTCCGCATTTATGCTGCAAAGCGGGATGCACAGAAAAACGGGATAAACAGTGTGACCGGAACCGGACAGGTGCTGTTTGGACCGGCAGAGGATGCAGAAGGAAATAAGGTTGTGGACGCAGATGGAAAGGAGATCCTTTATCCGAGAGTGGGGCAGGACAATGGTTCACAGGATGATCTTCCTGTGAAGTTAGACCAGGATGGGGTCCCTCTTTATGATGAAACCCAGCGGATCAGCCAGGTGGATGAAACCGGCACAGAGAGAGGGATATTCCGCTCTTTTACTACACTGCGGGAAGTCTTGATCCATGGAAAGCTGGAAAAACTCCCTGTGGGATACATTGAAACGCCCAGACCTTTAGGGGCAGGTGCCTATGTCCTGGTAGAAGTACAGGCACCGGAAGGTTACGTAAAAAGCCGTCCGGTTGCTTTTGAAGTTTATGGGAACGAAGTATCCTATTATAAGGAAAACGTGTACAGAGACGGTACAACAGATGGATATGAACGGAAAACAGCTGCAAACTATGAGTATGCCATTCCGGTAACGGGAGATGGAAATAAAAATGCTTACGAAACAGTCAGCCAGATCCCGGTGGAAAATCATCCTTCTGTAATGCGGATCCGGAAAGTAGAGGATGGCGATTCCCTGGTTGGAAATGAAAATGGCCTGTTAAAAACGGATGCTTTAGGCCAGGAAGAAACAAGCGGCGGCCTGGAAGAAGATATATGGGTAAATGACAGAGGAGATGAAATCATTTACCAGGTATATGGAAGAAAGGAGAAGTTAGAAGAAAGAGGAGATGTAAGAGAGATCCATTTTGACCGGGAACTGGGGACATGGACCGGGAAAGTAACAAAGAAAATGGATTTCTGTTCAGAAGAGATCATAGAAGGTACAGAAAAAGAACTAAAAGCAATGGAAGGAGTAAAACTCCTTTATGACCGGAAGGGGGAATTTACAGGAAAAGGGATCCGTTTTAAAGTAACGGTCTCAGGAGCAACACTGGCTTTATACCAGGGACTCTGGATGGAAAAAGAAGAGGACGGAAGTTATAAGGGAGTAACAGCTGAAGTTCAGGATGGTAAAACCATAAAGATCACTGCTTCTGAAACAGGAAGCAGGCGGCAGATCCTGGAGACAGGAAAAGATGCCGGTCCTGCCGGGCTTGCTATATGGCAGGATGAGAAGGTGGAAAACCAGCCGGAAGATCTGTATTTTTATGATCTGGACCAGTTAAACGAAGAAGGGCGCCTGGAGAGGACAGAGGACAAGTCTGTATACAAAGTATTAGATGAACGGGGAAACTTCATCTGTTATGCAGACGTAAAAACAGGAATGGCCTTTGTATACGATGATCATGAACGGATCATGGCTTACATTGCAGATGAAACGGGAGAAAAGAAGCTGGTTTATTCTGTCCAGGTCTATAAGGACAAGAATGGGGAGTCTGTTTATAAGGAAAAACGTTCTGTAGATGATGAAAATGGTCTGCCTGTTTACGATAAACAGGGGCATTTCACAACAAAGGAGGAACGCTGGACCAGTGACAACAGCACAGACTCCAAAGGGGAAGCAGAGCGAAGAGGCGGCCTTCATGAGATTAAGCGCCTGCCTTTTGGGGCCTATATCCTTCAGGAAGAACAGGTTCCGTTTGAACAGGGCTATGTGCAGGCACCTTATCAGGGAATTCTTTTTAAAGACAGCATAGAGCCTCAGGAATATTTCCATTCCAATGCCTTTACAAGGGCAGCTTTCGCCAAGGTAGACACCCGTACACAGGAAGAGATCAAAGGGGCTGTGATGACGTTTTATGAGGCTGCGACAGATGAAGCGGGAAGGATATTAACAGATGAAGACGGAATTTATCTGCCTGGAAAGAAATATGCTTCCTGGGTCAGCGGTTATGCCTGTGACGATCAAGGCAATGTGAAAACAGATGAGGAAGGAAACCGGATCGAAACAAAAAAACCTCACTGGATCGATCATATTCCGGTAGGGGAGTATGTATTAGAAGAAACAGAGTGCCCGTATCTGCAGGGCTATGTGCAGAGAAAACGGCAGAATATCCAGATTTTGGAAACAGAACATGTACAGTCTTTTACTATGGAAGATGATTTTACAGCTGCAGAGATCCGCAAGGAGGATGGAAAGACGGGAGAACTTCTCTATGAAGACAGTCTGGCAAAACTGGTCCTTTACCAGGTGCCGGAAGGAGAAGAAGATAAGCCGTTAGCAGATCTTATGGGAGAAGATAATAAGTTGTTAGACTTTGAACGGGCCGGTTTTAAAGAATGGATGGAAATATGGGCTACAGGAAGAGAAGAAGCAGACGCTGCCGGCTTAAATCCCATTGCAAAATACGATCATCGGTGGGAGAATGTGCCGGGTACGCTTAAAGGCAGGTATTGCTTTACAGAAGAAGGAACGGTACGGTTTGAATATCTTCCTGTGGGATCTTACATTCTTGCAGAAAAAGAAACGCCTTCCGGTTATGCCACAGCGGATCCAATTTTATTTGAGATCACAGATACCGGTCATTTGGAAAAAATCCATCAGGTGGTTATGAAAGATGAACCTTTGAGTCTTGTGGTCAGCAAGAATACGATTACCGGAGGAAAAGAAGTAGCAGGAGCAAAGCTGGGAATCTATCCGGTGGATGAAGAGGGCACAGTCAGCGAAAAGCCGCTGCTTTTGCATATTCCGGAGGAAGAAGGGCGTTACAGGGATGAGGAAGCCATATGGTTTTCCGGAACTGATGGAGTGTATACAGAAGAAGAGAATGAAAATGGGGAACTGCCAGAAGGATTTGAAGTGGGAGATCTGAAACCACATCTGATCGAATACATTCCTGTTGGTTCTTATATTTTAAGAGAAGAAATGACGCCTTATGGATTTTTACAGTCTGTGGATATCCCATTTGTAATAGAAGATACCAGAGAGATCCAGAAAAAGGAGATGCAGGATGAAATACCAGAAGGCGGGCTGACGGTGATCAAACATGATGCAGATGATGCAGATCAGGTTTTAGAGGGAGCAGAATTTGAACTCTTTAACCAGACCTTAGACATATCCTGTGAAAAGCAAGTAACGGATGAAAAAGGAAAAGCTCAGTTTTCTTCCCAGCCCATCGGATATCTGGACCAGGAAGGAAAATTCAGCCCGTATGATTATCTTGTAAAGGAAACAAAAGCAGCGCCGGGACATATGCTTTCTGAAAAAACGCTGGAATTCCAGTTTGAATATAAAGATGAAAAAACACCTTTGATAGAGCTTACTTATGACCCGGTAAATGACAGCAACCGTGTACTGGTGAAAAAGCTTTTAAGGGATACAGAAGAGTATCTGGAAGGTGCTGTTTTGAGACTGGAACGGGAAGAAAAGGTAATTTTGGAACCGGATGAAAGAGGTGATCAGGGCGAAAGTCAGAAGAAAGATCAGAAAAAATATCAGGCGAAAGATCAGATGAAAGAGGAGAAGACCTGGGTAGTAGTAGAAACATGGATCACAGGAAAGCAGCCCCATCTGATCAAAGGACTTACAGCCGGAGATTACAGACTGGTGGAAGAAAAAGCACCGACTGGATTTACGAAATCAGAAGAACCGGTGTATTTTACCATTACAGATGGAATGACAGAAATACCGGAGATTACACTGCGCAATTATGGCACCATTATATCCGTAGAAAAAAGAGAAGCCAGTTCAGAAAAACTTCTTTCCGGCGCAAAGCTGGAACTGGTATGCAAAGATACCATGGAAGTGATCAGCCAATGGATATCAGACCAGGAAAATGGTCAGGTATTTAACGGTCTGGAACCGGGAACTTATATCATCAGGGAAATAGAAGCACCGGCCGGATATGAGAAGGACAAAGAAATGGAGATCCGGATCTTAGACCAGGCAGAAACAGTGCAGGAGTTTGTTTTCTATAACAGCCGGATCCGTTCATCTGGCGGAGGCGGAAGTCATACAGTGCCAAAGAAACTGTATATTTCCTTTAAAAAGACAGATGAAAAGGGAGAACCTCTTGCAGGAGCTGTGTTTGCATTTTATGACCAGACAGGACGATTGGCAAAGATAGCAGAAAGTGGCCCAGATGGAATGTTCAAGATCATTTGCCCGCCAAATGGAACTTATATTTTCAAAGAGATAAAAGCACCGGATGGTTATGAACTGAGTCAGGAACTGTATCATTTTACAGTAGAAAAGGATCAGAATGTAAAAGGTGTATTTCAGATCAAAAATGAAAAGATACAGAAAAAGACAAAAGGAAGGATCCAGGCTTTTTACCAGGTAAAAGGAAGAAATGGGAACTTTAAGGGCTTAAATGGAAAATATTCCGGCAGCAGTGTTAAGACAGGAGACAACAGTCAGATTGGATGGATCCTGTTGGTGACATGTGTGTGTCTGGCAGGTGCTGGCTGGTGTTTTTCTGATAGCAGCCGAAAAAGAAAAAAGATGGTTTTGTTTCTGGGACTTGTGATGGGGGCAGTGAGCCTGTTTGCATTCAGTGCAATGGCCCAGGAACAGGATGCAAGTCTCTATGATGAAAGCTTTTATGCATCCCAGGAGATCATTTACAAAAAGATGGAAGGAGTGGATACAGTACCGGAGACTGCCTGGGTCCAGGTAAAGGACCGGACAACGGGAAGAAAAACAAAGCGGATCCTGCCTTTAGAACAGTTCAGCCGTTTTAATGAACACTGGGAAGATGGGCTGGAGATCACGATAGAACAGGAAAAGGAATTTCAGAATGAGATAACAGAAGCAGAAATATTAGACGAAGCGGGTTTACCCGCTTCGGACTATGAGATCACACAGATCGAGAAAGGAGAAGATGGAAAACTGGTTGCCAGGGGCAGAAAAAAGGTATTTGACTGCAGGGCAGTATACAGTGGGCTGATCGCAGAGAAAGATTGGGACAGGGGAGAAATGCCGGATACGGATCTGAAAAGAGAATGGGAACAGGATGTAGAATTAAAACCAGCTGTCACAGGATCAAAGTTTGTAGGAAAAATGGTTCTGGCAGTGGTAACCGGCAGCTGTGTCGGTATTGGCGCCTACTGGATCCTGAAAAAGGGAAAGTTAAATAAAGCAAGTTTAAAGATCAGGGAAAAGCGCCGGATCTTAGGGATAATTCTTTTGACAGGAGCTGCAGCCGGAATAGTCTATACCGGAAATACAGTAAGAAAGTATCGTCTGGCTGCCGAAAAATACGAAAGTATCCGCAGGGAGGTACAGAAAACAGAAACTTCTTATGCTCAGGATCATTCTGGTACGTCTATAGATGAAATAACAATAGAGGAAGCAAAGTTAAAAGAGATCAATCCGGATTATAATTGCTGGATCCGTATTCCGGGAACGTCCATTGATTATCCAGCTGTCTGGGGAAAAGATGACAAATATTATTTAGATCATGGGTTTAACGGGGAAAAGCAGTCAGGAGGAACAATCTTTGCGGACAGCCAGAACATTCCTTTTGTATCAGCCAATACCATTTTTTATGGACATAACATGAAGGATGGTTCTATGTTTGGTGATCTGAAAAAATACAGGGATCCCGGATTTTTAAAGGAACATCCCAATGTAGAGATCTTTTATCAGGGGCAATGGATCACCTGCCCCATTATCCTGGCAAAAGTAACAGATGAGACAGATGGAACACCTTATCAAAAAGGAGAAAGAAAGATACTGACCTTATCCACCTGTTATGGAACCAGTAAACGGATGATCCTTCAGGCACTTAATCCGGTTGCGGGGGGAATGAATTGACAAGAAATTTGCTGGACAGTATAATTAAATCAGTTAGATATACGTAGCTGAAAATGGAAAAGAAAGCATGGGTGAGAAATGAAGATAAGTGGGGCACATAAGGCGATGAAGCGGGTGCTGATCTTTCTTGTTACTTTGGGAATTATTGTTCCGATCCTTTTTACAGCCGGGCAGATGGGGCTTTTTTCACCAGAGCCTACAGTAGAAATAGAGGCTGGTATTACAAGTGAATCAGCGCCGGTTTTGCGGATCGCAACAGATTATGATTTCTGTCCAAATTCCTATTACAATAAGGATGGGGAATTATCAGGTCTTTATGTTGAGATCATGATAGAGGTGGCAAACCGCTTGGGAATGCGTCCGGAGTTTAAAACGGCTGACTGGATGGGCTGCCGGAAAATGCTTACTGAGGACGAAGTAGATGTTTTGACGGGACTGGAAATATTTTCCAATATGGAAGGGACTTTAAGGACGATCCCTTTCTGTTCGGATGAACTGCGTGTATATGGCAGAAGCAGGATCGACAGTGCGGCTGCCCTTGCAGGTAAGAAGGTTGCGTTAATGGCGCGTTCTGTGATCGCAACCACCTATGATCTGCAGTGTGATTATCTGGAATACAGCACCAATACGGAAATATTGGAGGCAGTAGAGCAGGGAGAAGCAGATTTCGGGATCTGTCACGGTGCAGTTGCCACAAAGATCATTGAAAAAAATCATCTGCATCTGGTGCCAAGCCTTGTGATCACAAAGAGTTATCCGGCTTTAGCAGTTCATGATACACAGCCAAAACTGCAGCGCATGATCAATGAAGTGGTCCGGAATATGTCTGAAGACGGAACTATTGGAAGGCTGCAAAATAAATGGATCACGGAATTTGCCAGAAACAGGTCCTTAGAATATGTATTCCACCAAAATGAAGTATTTTATATTACATTTATACTGGGGATCATCATTGTACTGTGTATTACAGCCGGTTACTGGGAAGTAGACAGACGTCAGGAAAAATATATCCGCACCCTATTGGAATATCAGGAAAAACTGCAGCAGTCCAATGAAGAGACGAAACGGGCCAATCAGGCCAAAAGTGAGTTTCTCTCCCATATGTCCCACGATATCCGCACACCGATCAACGGGATCATGGGTATGGTGGAGATCATCAAGAAAAATCTGGATGATCCGGAGCGGATCAAAGACTGTCTGGAAAAGATCGATAAAGCATCGCATCATCTGCTGTCCCTGATCAATGATGTTTTGGATATGAGCAAGATCGGAAGCGGGAAGGTCCATCTGGAAGAAATACCGGTGGATCTGGATGAGGAGATGGAAAAGATCCATGCGATTGCAGATGTACAGGCGAAGAAGCAGGAAATAAGGTTTTCTATTGAGGATGAAGTTGTCCACAGACAGTTTCTTGGCAGTCCGGCCCATTTGAGAAGGATCCTTTTAAATTTGATCAGCAATGCCCTGCGTTATAATAAAAAAGGGGGAAAGATCTGTCTGGCCATCCGGGAAGTGGAATATGACGGATCCCATATCGGTCTGGAGTTTAAGGTTCAGGATACAGGAATTGGTATGAGCCGGGAATTTGTGGAAAAAAGCCTGTTTAAGCCATTTACACAGGAAGATGACCGTGTAAGGACCGAATATCGGGGAACCGGTCTTGGGATGTCCATTGTTTATGAACTGGTAAAGCAGATGAACGGTACGATCGATGTAAACAGCAAACCGGGGGAAGGTACAACATTTACAGTAAAGTTGGCATTTAAGACAGTGGACTCTGCATGGAAAAAGAAGGAAATACAGGGAGAAAACAGGAATATTACCGGGATGAACATACTGGCTGCAGAAGATAACCAGTTAAATATGGAGATCCTTCAGTTCCTGTTAGAAGAAGCCGGAGCGAAAGTAACGGCAGTATCAGACGGAAAACAGGCAGTAGAATATTTTGCGGATGCAGCATCAGGCACCTATGATGTGATCCTGATGGATATTATGATGCCGGTCATGGACGGTCTTGAAGCGTCAAAAAAGATCCGTGAACTGCCGGAGGGCAAGGGAAAAGACATTCCGATCATAGCGATGACGGCCAATGCATTTGTAGAAGATAAGGAAAAGACAAAAGAGGCGGGAATGAATGCCCATCTGACAAAGCCTGTAAACAGGGAAGAGATCATCCGGGTTCTGGCAGCATATTGGAAAAATAAAGGTTAACGAGTACATGAGAGAGTTTTGGAAGAAGGCCATCCAGGTCCTGCTGTATGGAGGTCTGGAAAAAGAACAGTATAAGAGAATCTCTGCTGAGATCAACGAGGCGAACAGAAAAAGCATTGTGGTGCTGTCAACACACCAATAAGATCATATTTATGGGAGCCATCCTTTTATTTGGAATGTTGGCATTTGTAAATTTCAGGATCAGAAACAATCCGTTTCTGGTTCATGTTTGCGCATGTATGTTTATGGCATTTTATCTGGGGTGGGTATTCTTGCAGCCATCGGAGAAGGAAGCATTCAGGAACGGACGGGTTCAGGAAATACAAAAATTAAATGAAGAACTGGCTGCCAGCCAGGAAAACTTCAGGCTGCTTTAGTGGCTGCTGAAAAGGCCAGCCGGGCGAAAACCACATTTTTAAGTAATATGAGCCACGACATCCGGACTCCTATGAATGCCATTGTCAGACTTACCACTCTTCTGGAACATGAGATCCATGAGCCGGAAAAACTGCAGCTCCACATCCAGAAGATCCAAAATTCCAGTCAGCATCTGCTGGGACTTATCAATGACATTCTGGATATGAGCAAGATCGAATCCAGTGAGGTGAAATTAAATGAAGATCCCGTTGATCTGATGGAGCAGGTGGCACAGATAGACAGTATCATCTGTCCACAGGCAGAAGAACGGGGACAGGAGTTTAAGATCCATGTTCACGGGATCGATCATGGACATCTTCTGGGAGACTCTGTGCGCCTGCGCCAGATCTTTATCAATCTGCTGTCCAATGCTGTTAAATATACACCTGTTGGGGGAAGCGTTATCCTGGATCTGACAGAAGAGCCAAGCAGTATACCGGAACATGCCAATATATCCATTACAGTTACAGATACCGGATATGGAATGACGCCGGAGTTTATAAAAACGATCTTTGAACCTTTTACCAGAGCAGAAAATTCCACGACCAACAAAATACAGGGAACAGGACTGGGTATGGCCATCACGAAAAGTATCGTTGACCTGATGGGCGGCAGGATACAGGTGAAAAGCGAGTTAAATAAAGGAAGCTGTTTTGAAGTGGTACTTCCTTTTGCAATAGATCCCAATGGTTCACAGGAAAAAAATGGAAAATATCTGCATCAGGAAGGTGAAAAAGTTTCCGTATTAAAAGGAATGAAATTTCTTTGCGCAGAAGATAATGAACTGAATGCGGAGATCTTAGAAGCGATTTTGGAAATGTACCAGGCATCCTGCAAGATCTGCCCAGACGGTGAAAAACTGGTTGAAGCCTTTGAAACTTCTGCTTTCGGAGATTATGATGCTATTTTAATGGACGTACAGATGCCAAATATGAATGGCCTGGAAGCAACGAAAAGGATCCGTAATGGCAAAAATCCTCTGGGCAGGACCATTCCCATTATTGCTATGACAGCCAATGCATTCAATTCAGATGTACAGGAATGTTTAGATGCCGGTATGGATGCACATGTGTCCAAGCCGTTGGATATAGGAAAAATAATAAATAGTTTTAAATTCCCTATAAATTTATCTTTAAAAACTAGATATGAAATAGGTAAAAATGTGATAGAAGAGAAAATAATTGATCCTTCTGTAGAATATAAAATTCAAAAGGTGCAAGATGATGATAATGTATAAAATGTAAAATTTAAAAGTATTTCCATTATATTTGGAAAAATATGTTTAATTACATATTTAGAAAAACTAGTAGGAGTATTTGCCATTTCTGTAGATTTCAAAAATACAGAAAATATTTCTGATCGGTCCTTTTAGGCTGTTCCAGCATATGATAAATTATGAGGACAATGGAAGATATCCCCATAAATATTGCTGGAAAGAGAGGAAGAGGATATGGATTTTGGGATTGCAGGTGTGGCGGCGATCACGGTGATCTGCTATTTAGGCGGAATGGCGTGTAAGACGACGGAAAAAGTAAAGGATGAGGTGATACCGGTAGTCTGTGGCGTAACCGGCGGAATTCTGGGGGTTGCAGGCATGTATCTGATACCGGAGTTTCCGGCTGGTGATGTGATCAACGCAGCAGCTATTGGTATCGTTTCCGGGCTTGCTTCAACGGGAGTACACCAGGTGATCAAGCAGGTGGGGAAAAAATAAGGGAGGTACCGTGTATATGAGAGATATTGCATTGTGCCACCCGCGGATGCAGAAGATAGCAGCTCAGTGGATCACCGCCTGCAAGGCAGAAGGAATTAATGTTGCTATTTCTGAAACACTGCGTACTGCAGCAGAACAGGATGCTCTCTATGCCAAAGGCCGTACAAAACCGGGAAATATCGTAACCAATGCAAAAGGCAGTTCCTACCGGTCACAGCACCAGTGGGGGATTGCCTTTGATTTTTATCTGAAAATGGATGTGGATGGAGATGGGAAGATAGCAGATGACGCTTATAATGACAGCAAAGGTCATTTCAGGAAGGCTGCTGAAATTGGCAAGAAACTTGGTCTTGCCTGGGGCGGAGACTGGTCCAGCATTGTAGATAAGCCCCATTTGTATCTGCCTGACTGGGGAAGTACGCCCACTCCATTAATCAAACAGTACAAAACACCGGAAAAGTTTATGAAAACATGGATAATGGAACCAGTGAAAATGGGATGGCAGAAGGAGAATGGCGGCTGGAGATTTTATCTGAAAGATGGTTCGGAAAATTATGTTGTTAATGATTGGTATAAAGATGGCGATCTCTGGTACTGGTTTGATGGCAATGGAATAATGGTCCATAACGTGTGGTATCAGTATAAGGGACATTGGTATTATCTGGGAAGGGATGGCGCTATGGTGAAAGGACTGCAGACCATCAGCGGGAAATGGTATTATTTGGATGAAGACGGCCGGATGGCAACGGAACCGGTGGTGCTTACGCCGCAGAAGGATGGGGCGCTGCAGTATCCAAAGCTGACAGAATAGAACCATATGCAAGATGAAATGTAATACAAGTTAAATTGGAAAAAGAAAAAACCGCGTGTTTGCGCGGTTTTTTTAGTGGAGCTGAGGGGAATCGAACCCCGATAGGCTCCTAGTATTTACAAGGGTTTGCAGGCCGCGTGTGATATTTCGTGTGATACTTTTTAAAAATCAGAGTGCTTTTAACTGGTCAAAATGCTTGTTGATTTTTTTGTTCTGCTTGACTGCTTCCAGGTCAATGACATTCCGGTAAACAGTTTTCATAACATTGTCAGTAGCCCAACCGCCACGCTGCAATATGTACTGATCTGGTATACCAATGGCATGCATGATAGAAGCAGCATAGTGGCGCAGATCGTGAAAACGGAAGTGCGGAATATCCAGTTGCTTAAGCTTGCGCCCAAACTGCTGTGTGATCTGGTTAGGTGTAAGCTCTACAATGCGGCCTCTTTTCTTCCGGATCCGATCAATGACCCATGCAGGCATTTCTATGGTCCGGTAGCTTCCTGGTGTCTTTGGTTGCTTTAATACCCATTCTTTATCCTCAGTCAGTACCATGGAATACTCTATAGTAACCATATTACCGCGGATGTGCTTTGCATCCAGAGCGGAGATCTCACCGCGACGCAGAGGACCGAAAGCAGCCAGGAGAACAGCGCTTTCCAGTTCCGTACCGGAGATTGCAGCAAGCAGCGTTTTTATGTCTTGGTCATTAGGGCAGTAAAGAGCAGGCTTTTTAGCAGCAGGCAATTTGACATGCAGCTGGGTGTCTGGTGCGAACATACCCATGACAGCGGACACGAAGCCGTAGGCATTTGATACGCTTTTAGGGCTTAATCTTGCGGCAAGGTCACTGATCCAGATCTGCATAGTGGCGCTATCAATGTCAATAAGCTTTGTGTGCCCCAGATAGCCGCTTAAATGGTTACGGCATATATTTCTATACCCTATGACCGTAGAAGGGGACAGAGCGCCGTTCTTGACGGTTATGTAGCGTTCTGCTGCATCCTTTAGTGTCATGTTGTCCGGTGTGATCCGGTGCTTTGCCTTGTCAGCCTTCCATTCAGCTGCAGCCATTTGAGCCAGCTTCTTAGTTGGTGCTGTAAAGCTCTTGTAGTGTTTCTTGCCTTCTTCGTCGGTATAGTCATATACCTGGATCCGGCAGCTTCCGGAAGGAAGAACGTTCTTTCTTTTTGTGGTTGTCTTTGTGGTTCCCATGTTTTACCCCTTTTCTATGCGGAAAGGACCGGCAAAACAGCGCTTAAAATGATCTATACGCAAGGCAGAGGCCTATTGTATATAAAGCAATGTCTTTATGTGGTTCCCTTCCTGATCGGCCGGGCTGGGGACGTGGATGAAAGGGAGAACACGTTTGACAAATAAAAGTATATGACCTATAATATACTTAACAGGAGAGCCGGAAGGGAGCCACTACCTCCCCGTCCCGGCGAAAAATGTTAGACTAAAAAATAGCCGTCGACTTTTGCAGGGTCAGGACGGCTATTTTTTATGTGTATAATTCAGAATTGCTATGATCAGCATTGCTACGGATACAATCATCTGTAATTCCTCATATGTACTCATTGGCACCACCTCCGACAGGCTCGGAACGGGTGCAGCGCGTCCCCCGGCTTCCCGGTTAAGTATATTATTGTCAATGTAAAATAAAAACGGCTGTAAGGTCAGCCAGTGAACCAAGAGCATGAACGCTCTTATTTTTTTGTGCTTTGGTCTGGATCGGCGGCCTCTGCTGCGTCTTGATCGGGAGTGTCTGGGTCTGTATATTTCTTTATTTCTCCGAGTTCTGCCATTCGTTTAATAGCTTCTAATTTTCCCAAATGGTTTAGTCGGTTGTAATAAACATTGACAATTGAAATATCTTCGACAAGGTCAGAAGTGGGAATTTCGTATTTACCAAAATACCAAGTATAATTGCTTAGTTCTTCAACCGTGGTATGTAATGCTTGTGCAATTTTGTCTAGAGTTTCAATTTTTGGATTTCTTCGATTATTTTCATATTGAGCAATCATCTGCTGCGTTGTTCCAGTTAATTTCCCGAGGTCTTTTTGGGTTAAATTGCGGGCAATTCTGAATTTTTTAATGTTTTCTCCAACAGTCAAAGTTATCACCTCCAAATAACGTAAGTATAACATAAGATTAAAATAAAAACAATCAGACGGATGTAAAAAAACCTTGACACATTCAAAAGAATGTATTATATTGTCTTACACAATCATTTGGATGTTAGGAGGTGAAAGTATGAAAATCAGTAAAGAAAAGTATTTGCTTGCAAGAGCAAAGGCTTGCATGGGAACTAAAGATCTTGTTGCTGCAGGAATCCCGCGCGGTACACTCAGCAGGGTTATGCGTGGAGAAGTTAGACCAGAAACAGCCGGAAAGATTGCCAAGATCCTGGGCGTTGAGGTAACCGAGATCATTGAACAGTAACCATTAATCTAGTAGCTTCCGGGCTGGGGGCGTGGATGAGAGAAAGAACAGGAGGTACAAAGTTATGAAGATGCCGGAATGGGCAGTAGCATTTAAAGTGGACCTGTACGCCTTAAAAGAGTACAGGTCATGGACAGATGAAGAGCTAGGAAAGCGCCTGGGCGTAACGGCCCGAACGATCCGCAGCATGCGGCGTAATCCTTCCAGTGTGAATGGTGGGTTAGTCCTTAAGGTTCAGGCATTGTTGAAAGAAGCAAAGGAGAAGTATTGAGGAATGGCAGAGGTTATCAAACAGATAGCGAATTATACAAGGCTATGTAGAGAGCTTTCAGAGCTACCAGATAATGCGGAAAGTCCGGAAGCTTATGAACCTATCAGGGAACGCCGCCAAGAGCTTAGAGAGCAGATCGCAGCTAGTAAAAGGGAATTGGATGAGGTGCTAAAGAATGGCAAATAGACGAATGTTTTCAAATGATGTAGTGGGTACGGATCATTTTTTAGAAATGCCGCTTACCAGTCAGGCACTATATTTTCATTTAGGAATGAGGGCCGATGATGACGGTTTTATTTCATCTCCCAAGACTATCACTAGATCGGTTAATTGTGGGGAGGATGATCTTAAAATATTGATTTCAAAGGGATATGTAATACCTTTTGAAAATGGAGTGGTAGTAATTGCAGACTGGGCCGTAAATAATTGGATCAGACCAGATCGGAAACATGATACACGATTTTTAGAGTTAATGGATAGGCTAGATATTGAAAATGGGGTATATAAACTGATAGCTTGCCAACCAATTGCCAACCAGGTGGCAGTCACTTGCCAACCGTCTGCCAACTACTTGCCAACCAACTGCCATACCGAGGTTAGGTTAGGTAAGGATAGTATAGATAAGGTTAATATAAATACTATTAGTCAGACCTCTGAAAGTGAAACAGGTATTTATATCCCTTTAGCAGACGGTTCAACGTATGAAATACCTGTTGATAAGATGCAGATATGGGAGAAGGCTTATCCTGGTGTTGATATGCAACAAGAGTTTCAGAAGATGATAGCGTGGTGTCATTCAAACCCAACTAAGAGGAAAACACGCAGAGGCATAGAGCGGTTTATTAATTTCTGGCTGGATAAAGCGCAGAACCAAGGTTGTACATATAGGCAGGAGCAGCAGAGGCCGGAGCCTGAGGCTGAAACTATTCCAGGCAAGCCCCGATATGCAGCAGACTTTACGGAATACCTAAAACCGCATAAGTCTTAAGAAGAGGGGGAAAAGATAAACGAAAGACGCATATAAATGCCCTATATGCCATGATACTGGCTATATTGTCAAACGATGGATCATTCCGGAATACGATCCGGTTACTCCTGTAGATTTTGGCGTACCGTGTCCAAAGTGCCAGGGGAAACAGATTGACCGCAATACTGGAATACCGGCTATTTTTTCTGAGGCTGATATGAGCAAATTTGATTTTAACCAGTATGAAGAAAAAAATAGTCCACTTGAAAAGCTGGCCGGAAGCTTCTGGAAGAAGTACGACCGGTGGGAAGAGAAAAACAAAGGTCTGTATTTGTGGAGTTCAACCAAAGGAAGCGGTAAAACATTCCTTGCGTGTTGCCTGGCTGTATCTGTACAGGTTAAGCACAGAAAAAAAATACGCTTTGTGTCAACGCCGGAATATCTGGAGAAAGTAGCTGAGTCATATAAAAGAGATCAAACGCAACAAGACATATTGTATGCGTATAGGAATTGTGATCTTCTTGTTTTGGATGATTTCGGAAGTGAAAAGCGGGGAGAATGGCAGAACCAGGAATTATTTAAGCTGATTGATTATCGATTGAATAATGGGAAGCCGATTATAGTTACGGCCAATTATGAAATTGCTGATTTAAAGTGCGACGGCCGTATTATAGACCGACTGAATAAAATGTGTCTCCCAATACATTTTCCAGAAGTAAGTATCAGGCAGCGAAAAGCGAATGAAGAAAATAAAAAATTTATACAAGAGATATTGAGATAAAAAAGGGGCCCTGTAAGATGCGCCAACACCCTACAGGGCAAGTTATAGCCGAAGCCATGAACCACATAACTATATTAGCATGGATTGGCGGAAAGGGAAAGACATGAAAATGTTGAATTTACAGTACAGAATTGTAGCAGCCGAAAGCAAATTGTTACCGGATCACGGTTTTATTTGTCTGGTATATGCTCCAAAGACAGACACGATTGTACTTAATGATGACTGTTCCTCACTGGATCAGGTTGTAGAATTTATTACTAATTATTTGGCTTTGGACGGCAAAGCGCGAGAAAAGGTCCGGTCATGGTCGGACTGTTCAAAGCTGCGTGGGCTTATGTGTGCCCTGGATCAGGTGGCAGAGATCCGTAGCAGGAAGAAAACAGCATAGAACGGCCTTTACA
>ERZ791889.219-NODE-219-length-41572-cov-17.308813_pt1 | contig 41572 bp, 31 predicted proteins | sample MGYA00510156_ERZ791889 | MGnify/ENA primary metagenome ERZ791889 (study PRJEB30046, sample SAMN00792108) | human gut metagenome | study: EMG produced TPA metagenomics assembly of the A metagenome-wide association study of gut microbiota in type 2...
TTTCAGGTGCGTGTGTCGAGAGGCATGCAGGTTCGAGTCCTGTTCTGGGCACCAAAAGAATTGGCTGTTGTCAGTAAACTGCGGAAATAGCTCAGTTGGTAGAGCATAACCTTGCCAAGGTTAGGGTCGCGAGTTCGAGTCTCGTTTTCCGCTCAGTTTTTTTAATGAATAGTTTATACGTATACAATTTAGGTTAAAAAATTATATTTTTATTGACAAGGTTGAGAGAAATTTGTGTTGATGTCTCTGTTTCATTATGGCTCGACAAATTTCTTGAGGCAAAAGAGGTCTGCGAATTGTGAAATCCGCAGCTTTTTCTGTTTTTATACACTACCTTCTTCTTCGGCTTCAAACCGAAATCTTTCAGATTCGAACCGAAATCTTTCAGATTCAAACAGAAATTCAGATTCGAACCGAAATCTTTCAGATTCAAACAGAAATCTTTCAGATTCGAACAGAAATGCTGTGCTTCCCTTGCTTGCACCCCACTGTTTCTCTTGCTTGCAGCTCACTGCTTCACTTTCCTCTCAAAAGTTTTTCCTCTCAAAACTTTCCATGCTTTTTTGCAGAAATCTCAATATAAAAACGTACTTTTGCATGAGAAAGGACCAGCTGATGTCCCCCGAAAGAACGTCGTTGGCCCATGACCTATAATTAATTTAACAACAGTAATATGTTAACACAAATCATCAACGCACGTATCCTGACGCCGCAAGGCTGGCTGAAGGATGGTTCTGTTCTTATCCGTGACAATAAAATATTGGAAGTAACCAACTGTGACCTGGCTATTATCGGTGCCAAGCTGATTGATGCCAAGGGCATGTATATCGTTCCCGGCGGGGTGGAAATCCACGCTCACGGGGGTGGCGGATGCGACTTCATGGAAGGCACCGAAGAGGCTTTCCGCGGCGCTATCAAGGCTCACATGCAGCATGGTACCACCAGTATTTTCCCCACACTTTCATCCTCTACCATTCCGATGATCCGCGCTGCTGCAGCTACTACGGAGAAGATGATGGCCGAACCGAACAGTCCGGTGCTGGGTCTTCACTTGGAAGGCCACTATTTCAACATGAAGATGGCGGGTGGTCAGCTTCCTGAAAACATCAAGAATCCCGACCCCGAAGAATATATCCCTCTGCTGGAGGAAACGAACTGCATCAAGCGCTGGGATGCGGCTCCTGAACTGCCGGGTGCCATGCAGTTTGGTAAATACATCACGGCCAAGGGTGTGCTGGCTTCTGTGGGCCACACGCAGGCTGAGTTTGAGGACATTCAGACTGCTTTTGAAGCGGGCTATACGCATGCTACTCACTTCTACAATGCGATGCCGGGCTTCCATAAGAAAAGAGAATACAAGTATGAAGGTACGGTGGAAAGTATTTATCTGATGGATGACATGACGGTGGAAGTGGTGGCCGACGGTATCCATGTGCCTCCCACGATTCTGCGTCTGGTGTACAAGATCAAGGGTGTGGAACGCACGTGCTTGATTACGGATGCACTGGCTTGTGCGGCAAGCGACAGCCAGACGGCTTTCGACCCGCGTGTGATCATTGAAGACGGTGTGTGCAAGCTGGCCGACCGCTCGGCTCTGGCGGGCAGTGTGGCTACGATGGACCGCCTGATCCGTACGATGGTGCAGAAGGCGGAAATTCCGTTGGCGGATGCCATCCGCATGATGTCGGAAACTCCGGCTCGCATCATGGGTGTGCTCGACCGCAAGGGTACGCTCGAACGCGGCAAGGATGCGGATATCATTGCGCTGGACAAGGACTTGAATGTGCGCGCCGTGTGGGCAATGGGCGAATTGGTGGAAGGCACCAATAAATTGTTTTAATGCTGTCTCCTTGGAGGGTAGATAGAAGATATGAATGTGGACTAACAGTAGAATTTTATGTTGACTCAGATTATAAACGGAAAAATCCTGACTCCGCAAGGCTGGCTGGAAGAGGGCTCTGTATTGATTAGTGATGGAAAAATTTTGGAGGTGACCAACAGTGATTTGGCGGTGATCGGCGCTACGGTGATTGATGCCCGCGGAATGACGATTGTGCCGGGTTTTGTGGGGATGCACCTGCATGGCGGCGGCGGTCATGACTTTACGGAGGCCACGGAAGAGGCGTTCCGTACGGCTACGATGGCGCATCTCAAGCACGGGGCTACTACGGTGTTCCCCACGCTGTCGTCGACTTCTTTCGACAAGCTGTATCAGGCGGCTGAGGTGTGCGAGAAACTGATGGCTGAGAAGAACTCTCCGGTGCTCGGTCTGCATATCGAGGGTCCGTATCTGAACCCGAAGATGGCGGGCACGCAGTATGACGGCCTGCTGAAGGGGATGGATGAGAAAGAATATGTGCCGTTTCTGGAAAAGACGGCGTGCGTGAAGCGCTGGGATGTGAGCCCCGAACTGGAAGGGGCGCACGACTTTGCGAAGTATGCGCGTGCCAAGGGCATCCTGACGGCGCTCACGCACACGGAGGCTGAGTATGAGGAGGTGAAGAAGGCTTTTGAGGCAGGCTTCACGCATGCGGCTCACTTCTACAATGCGATGCCGGGCTTCCACAAGCGCCGTGAGTATAAATATGAGGGTACTATCGAGAGTGTGTATCTCACCGAGGGGATGTCGGTGGAGGTGATTGCCGACGGTATCCACTTGCCGGCTACGATCCTGAAGCTGGTGTATAAGCTGAAGGGCGTGGAGCATACGTGTCTGGTGGCGGACGCGATGGCGTATGCGGCTTGCGACAAGGATGTGAAGGTGGACGGACGCTACGTGATTGAAGACGGGGTGTGCAAGATGGCCGATCATTCTTCTTTGGCGGGCAGCTTGGCTACGATGGATACGCTGGTGCGCACGATGGTGCAGAAGGCGAATATTCCGCTGGAAGATGCGGTGCGCATGGCTTCGGAAACTCCGGCCCGTCTCATCGGGGTGGACCACCGCAAGGGTAGTCTGGCTCGGGGCAAGGATGCGGATATCGTGATCCTGGACCAGCAGCTCAATGTGCGCTGCGTGTGGTCGATGGGTGTGATTGTGCCCGGCACGGATAAGCTGCTGCACAGCTGATTGCACGTGCACGACTGATTGCATGACTGATTGCACGCGCACGACTGATTGTGATAATGACTCACTCTATGGGTAGTTTGTTATAAAATGGTTCTTTGACGGATGTTGCCACACCGCTTGCGGGGGCAGCATCCGTTTTATTTGGTGCTTCCCGGCTTTCGGGTGAAGTGTTTTTCCGGTTCTCGGAAGAAGTTTTTCCCCGGCTTTCGGAATAAGTGTTTTTCCGGTTCTCGGAATAAGTGTTTTTTTCTGTTCGGCTGTATTATAGAAAAAACGATAAATGCTATGAGATTCAGTTATTATTTAGGAGCTTTTCTGTGCATGCTCGGCTGCTATGCTTGCAGCAGTCCGAAAACAGAGGTGTCTTCGCCCGACGGGCATATTTCAACGACTTTTTTGCTGGATGAGCAGGGGCAGCCTTTTTATCGGGTGGCCGTGGGCGACTCGCTGCTGATTGCCAATTCGGCTTTGGGCTTCATAGAGAAGAAGGGACTGGCCTTGGATAAGGGTTTCCGGCTGAAGAAAACGGTGTTCAGCAGCAAGGATGAGACGTGGCATCAGCCTTGGGGGGAGAACAAGACCAACCGGAATCATTATAATGAGATGGCGGTGGTGCTCACCAATGACGATGCGGTGGATCTCACGCTGCGCTTCCGGGTGTTCAACGACGGGCTGGGCTTCCGCTATGAGTATGCGGCGCCGAAGGTGGATTCGCTGCTGATTATGGATGAGCTGACGGCTTTCCGCTTCTGCCAGAAGGCTACGTCGTGGTCGATCCCGGCCAGCGCGGAAACGTATGAGCTGCTCTATCGCCAGCTGCCGCTCGCTGAGGTGGAGACGGCCAACACGCCTTTCACGTTTAAAACGGACGGGGGACTGTATGGCAGCATTCATGAGGCGGCGCTGTATGACTTTCCGGAGATGACGCTGAAGCGCGAGCAGGGGGAACTGAAGGCGGACTTGGCTCCGTGGCCCGACGGGGTGAAGGCGCGCAAGGGCAACCGTTTTGCTACTTCCTGGCGCACCATTCAGCTGGCTCCGGAGGCGGTGGGACTGGTCAACTCGGCGCTGATTCTGAATCTCAATGAGCCGTGTGTGCTGAAGGATACGGACTGGATCCGGCCGATGAAGTATGTCGGTGTGTGGTGGGGCATGCATCTGGGCATCGAGACGTGGCAGATGGACGACCGCCACGGGGCGACGACGGAGAATGCGAAGCGGTATATCGACTTTGCTGCCAAGAATCACATCGACGGGGTGCTGTTTGAGGGCTGGAACGAAGGCTGGGAGAGCTGGGGCGGACGCCAGCATTTTGACTTTACGAAGCCGTATGCCGATTTTGATATGGAGGAGATTGCGCGCTATGCTGCAGAGAAGGGGGTGGAAATCATTGGCCATCATGAGACGGGCGGCAATATCCCGAATTATGAGCGGCAGCTGGACAAGGCGATGCAGTGGTATACCGACCACGGGGTGCATGTCTTGAAGACGGGCTATGCGGGAGGTTTCCCGGGGGGCTTGTCGCACCACGGACAGTATGGGGTGAGTCATTATCAGAAGGTGGTGGAGACGGCGGCCCGCCACCGGATGACGGTGGATGCGCATGAGCCGATCAAGGATACGGGTATCCGCCGCACGTGGCCGAACATGATGACGCGCGAGGGGGCGCGGGGCATGGAGTGGAATGCGTGGAGCGAGGGGAATCCGCCTTCGCATCATGTGATGCTGCCGTTTACGCGCTTGCTTTCCGGACCGATGGATTATACGCCGGGCACGTTTGATATCTTGTTTCTGAATACGAAGGATTCGCCGCGCCGCAAGAAGTGGAATGATCAGGATAAGGGCAACAGCCGGGTGAACACGACGCTGGCGAAGCAGCTGGCCAACTGGGTGATTCTGTATTCGCCGCTGCAGATGGCTTCGGACTTGATTGAGCATTATGAGGGTCATCCGGCGTTCCAGTTCTTCCGTGATTTTAATCCCGACTGTGATGAGTCGAGGGCGCTGGCGGGCGAACCGGGTGAGTTTATCGCGGTGGTGCGCCGCTGCAAGGACCAGTATTTCCTGGGGGCGGCCACGAATGAGGAGCCGCGCACGCTGGAGGTGAAGCTGGATTTTCTGCAGCCGGGGGTGTCGTATCGGGCAGTGGTTTATGCCGACGGCGATCAGGCGGACTGGAAGACGAATCCTACGGATTATCAGATTGTGGAGCAGATTGTGGATGCAAGCATGTCGCTGCCGGTGCGTATGGCGCCGGGGGGCGGACAGGCTATCTCGTTTATGCCGCTCACTCAATCGCTGAAGAAGCCGTTTTAAAAAAAGAGTTTGCTTTTGAAAATAGTTTTTGCTTTTTAAAAAGTTTTGCTTTTGAAAAAGGCAGGCTAAAATAAAGAAGAAAGCCGCTGGTTGCTTGATGCTTCCAGCGGCTTTGCTGTTGGGGATATATGTGTTGTGTGTTAAGTAGTTTATCCTTTAGCTTCCTGATACATGAACCGCTTGATGGATTTCTTGGCGGTTTTCTCGAACTCTTCAAAATGAATCTTCACTTTGCTCACCTGGCAGTAGTTGGCCAGCTGGGTGTTGAGCTCGATGCGGTTCTGCTCCATCACCTTCTCGATGTCTTCCTGGTGCAGCCCGTGGGCAAACGCATCGTCGAAATCGGGGTAAATCAGCGCCACCAGTTTGTCGTGCTGCAACACGACGAGCGATTCGGACACATAGGGCATGTTGTTGAGCTTGCTTTCAATCTCCTCCGGGTAGATGTTCTGTCCGCTGGAGGTGAGCAGCAGGTTCTTGCTCCGGCCGCGCACTGTGACGTTGCCGCCCTCATCCATCGTGGCCAGGTCGCCCGTGTGGAGCCAACCGTTCACGTCGATGATCTGCGACGTGGCTTCCGGATTCTTGTAGTAGCCCAGCATGAGGTTGACCCCCTTGCAGATGATTTCGCCGGGCACCGTCTGCGGATCGGGAGAGTCGATGCGCACTTCCATGCGGGAAGCTGCCTTTCCGCAAGAGGCCTGCTTGATGGTCTCCCAGCGGCTGGAGCAGATGATGGGGCCGCATTCGGTCATTCCGTAGGCCATGGTGTAGGGGAATCCGATCTTCTTGAAGAAGGCTTCCACCTCCGGGTTGAACGGGGCACCGCCGATGATGATCTCGTCAAACTGTCCGCCGAATATCTCCATGGCTGCCTGGCGGGCAGAGGCTTTGATTTTATCGTTGATGATAGGCACGTTGAGCAGCAGTTTGCCTATTTTGTTGTCTAACTTGGGGAGGATATTTTTCTTGATAATCTTTTCTACAATCAGCGGCACGCAGGAGATGACGCGGGGCTTGATCTCGGCAAACGACTGGGCGATGATCTTGGGCGTCGGCATGCGGGTGAGGAAGTAGATGTGGGCACCTGCAGAAAAGCCGTAGAGGAAGTCGTACACCATGCCAAATACATGACCCATGGGGAGCATGGAAACGATGTGGTCGCCGGGTTTCACCCGCAGCATCTCGAAGCAGTAGGCCACGTTCGACCACAGGCTGCGGTAGGGAAGCATCACTCCTTTGGAGTAGCCGGTGGTGCCCGACGTGTAGTTGATCACGGCCAGTTCTTCCGGCTGGTCCTTGCGGTAGGAGATGTGCTCGGGGCGGAAGTTCTTGGGATAGCGCTGTCCGTAGATGGCGTTGCGGTTTTCGCTGGCTTCTCTCAGCTTCGGGTTGCGCGCCAGTAGCAGCGAGAAGTCGTTGAGCAGGGCGATGCCTTCGAGCAGGGGCATGGCGTCTTCGTTGAGGTTCTCCCACACGCGGTCGCCCACAAAGAGCAGTTTGGCTTCGGAATGGTTGACAATGTTGTGGATGTTGTCCGACTTGAATTCGTGCAGGATGGGCACGATGACGGCTCCATAGGTCACTGTGGCCAGAAAGGCGACTGCCCAGTGGGCACTGTTGCGTCCGCAGACGGCTATTTTGTCTCCCGGCTGGATGCCGGCGCTTTCCAATACGATGTGGAATTTGGCTATCTTGCGTGCCACATCTTTATATTGAAGGGTGATTCCTTTGTAGTCTGTCAATGCATCTTTATCCCAATTCTGGATGATGCTCTGTTCTATGTAATCAATGAAGTGCTGTTCTTGTTTCATTCAATTTTTGCACATTTGGTTTAAATCTGCGCAAAAATAGTGCTTAATAAGTGTAATTTTGAATTTATAATTTAAGTTTTATACTTAATTAACGTAGGAAATTTGACAAAACTCCCCCGGAAATCTGAAAAAAATCTCCTGGAAATCTGACGAAACTCTCCTGGAAATCTGACGAAACTCTCCTGGAAATCTGACAAAAAACTCCTGGAAATTTGAAAAAAATCTCTCGGAAATTTAGAAAAAATTTCTCGGGGATTTGACGAAACTCTCCATGGAAATCTGACAAAACTCTCTCGGAAATTTGAAAAAAATCTCCCCTTGGGATTTGACGAAACTCTCCATGGAAATTTGATAAAACTCTCCCGGAAAAGAATGGTTTCCGGGAGAGTTTTTCGGTAGAGCGGAGGCTCAGTCTTTATATTCTTCTTTTGCGTAAGAGGCTGATGTTCTTTTGCGTAATAGGTTGATGTCCTTTTCGAAAAGAGGCCGATGTTCTTTTACGTAAGAAGATGAAGTACCTTTCGAAAGAAGATGATAAAAAGTTATTTGCAGGGTTGCTCCTCTTCTTTTGACTTTTCGGAGATGAGCAGGAGTTTATCTCCTTCGTGGAGCTGGAGGCTGCCGTTGGGGATGAGGAACTCGCTGCCGCGTTTCACCATCATGACGAGGGTGCCTTGGGGGAGATTCATCTCTTTGAGGGTGCGTGCCTGCTGCAGCATCTGGCGGCTGACGGTGATATCGCGCAGGTCGGTGTCGGTCTCTTCGGGCAGTTCCACGCCGAAGTCGTTGCCAGTCTTTTCAAGCGGGGCCGAGAGGCAGAGCAGGCGGGCTGCTTTCGACACGGTGGTGCCTTGCACAACGAGGGAGACGATGGTGATGAAGAACACGATGTTGAAGAGGATGTGGGAGCCTTCCACGCCTTCTACCACCGGGTAGGTGGCAAAGATGATGGGCACTGCCCCGCGCAGTCCCACCCACGACACGAAGCAGCGCGACTTGAGGGTGATGTGGCGGAAGGGGAGCAGGCAGAGGAAGACGCTCAGCGGACGGCTCACCAGGATCATGAAGATGCCGATGAGCAGGGCCACGGCGGCTACTTCGAGCATCTCGTGGGGGTTGACCAGCAGGCCCAGGCAGAGGAACATGATGATTTGAAACAGCCACGTGAGCCCGTCCATGAAGGTGTAGATCTCTTTGCGGTACATGATGCGGTTGTTGCCCACCATCATGCCGGCGATGTAGACGGCCAGGTAGCCGTTGCCTCTCAGCAGATCGGTGAAGGAGAAGGTGAAGAAGACGAAGGCGAGCAGCAGGATGGGGTAGAGGGCCTGGTTGTCGATGTTGAGCTTGTTGAGCATCTGAATGGCGAGCTTGCCGAGCAGATAGCCGGCTGCTGCGCCTACGCTGAACTGGATGACGAAGGACACGGCGATGGAGCCCAGCCCCATGCCGCTCGACTGGATGAACTGGATGAGGACGATGGTGAGCATGTAGGCCATGGGGTCGTTGCTACCGCTTTCGAGCTCGAGCATGGGCCGCAGGTTGTGCTTGAGGTTCATCTTCTGCGAACGGAGGATGGCAAACACGGAGGCGGAGTCGGTGGACGACATCGTGGCGGCCAGCAGCAGGGAGGTGGTGAGCGGCAGGTAGATGTTGGTCCAGCTCATGCCCGACAGCCACCAGATGAAGAGGCCGGTGAAGAGGGCGGTGAGCAGTACGCCTACGGTGGAGAGCACGATGCCGGGACCCAGCACGGGCTTGATGTCGGCAAACTTGGTGTCCATTCCGCCGGAGAACAGGATGATGCTCAAGGCCACCATGCCGATGAACTGGGCTTCTTTGGCGTTGTGAAACTGGATGCCGAGGCCGTCGCTTCCAAAGGCCATGCCCACCATGAGAAAGAGCAAGAGGGCAGGCACTCCGAAGCGGTAGCCTGTCTTGCCGACAAGGATGCTGACAAAGAGTAAGATTGAACCAACGAGTAGTACGTTTTCTGCTGTAAAAATCATAGGCAATAGAATTGATTATTAGTAAATTGTTAGTTTCTGTATATTTCTCTTGTTTTCTGCTTGCTGTCTGCAAATGTACAATAAAGTTGTGAGTTTTGAAAGAGGAAATTTCGGACTCAGAGAGGAGGATGGGTGAAGAGGAAGGGGCAGCTTTCGTCTGCTTCGGATTCAAAGGAGGAAGGGTGAAGGGTGGAAGAGTCAGCTTTCGTCTGTTTCGGATTCAGAGAGGAGGAAGGGTAAAGGGTGGAAGGGGCAGATAAAAAATGGCCGTAGCAGGATGCTACAGCCATTGAAATTTGAGTCCGAATGAAAAGCTCAGGTAATCTCTGGGCCTCAGGTAGCTGTTTTGAACGGCACTGATGAGATAGAAATCGCAGGTGCTCAGCTCATAGAAGAACGTGATGGCCTTGGTCCAGAACCGGTGTTGGGCCGGGATGTCGTAGGTGAGCCGCTGGCCGAGGTAGAGGTGGATTCTCATTTTGCTTGAGAAGCCGTAGTAGCCCTTGGGGTAGCGGTCGGGTTCGCTCATCCAGAACTGGTCGCCAAACACGGTGTTGATATAGAGTCCGCAGGCCAGGGGCTCGGTGGAGAATCCCTTGCCGAAGTCGATGCTCCAGGGCATGTAGTTCTGCTTGATGGTCATCGTTACCTTGGCTTTCTTCGATTCATATTTGGGCACGAAGCCAAACAGCAGGTCGGTCTCCCATTGCTTACGTTTGCCATAGTCCCATCCGGTGCCGAAAGAGAGCAGACCCATATTGCCGGCATACTGAATTTTGCCGTACTCCGGAATCAGCTTGTCCCAGCTTTTGCGCATGCGGTGCACCCGTTTGTCGTAGCGGGTGTGGAATTTTTCCTCCGGATGCGAAGCCAGAAGGGTGTCTGCTTTGATGAGCGTAAACACGCTGTCGCCCTTCTGGTAGGCGATGATGCTGTCGGCTTTGATGGCAAACCGCAGCGAATCGTTTTTATAGGTGTCGATGATGGTGTCTGTGCGGTTGACTGCAGATAGCAGCAGCGGGCAGGCTGTGAGGAACAGCAGCCAGACGAGGCGCAGCACCTTGTAATGATAATGGGTGTTCATAGGGGTAGACTTTATTTTATCGCAGGGCGAACTCTATTTTATCGCTGGGCGATTAATCGATTAATAATGTACTAATTTATATGTATAGGTTTTCTTGCCGGGATTCTCGTTGTCCGGAAAAATGTCGTACTCGATATAGGTGCGCTCTTTCATGCAGTCGGTGGTGATATAGTGGATACCATCGTCGAATACCACGGTGTCTTCGTAGTGGTGGGTGTGTGCTGCAGAGCAGAACAGAATGCCCGGATACTCAATGACATAGCGTTGGAAGACCTTGGCCACATTGTCGTTGAACACATCGGTGTAGGGGCGGGCATGCATGCACACCACGGTGTGGTCGAACTCGTCTTTGCGTGCTTTGATTTCCTTCTCCATGAAGGTGAAGTCGGGCACCGGTTCGGAGTAGTCGTACTCCAAGGCATTGGTGTTGAGACACACAAATTTCACTCCGCCGGCAATGAAGGAGAAGTTGGCCGGACCGAAGATGGCTTTGTAGGTTTCTTCGCCCGTGCCCAGACAGTCGTGGTTGCCCAGCACGACCACGTAGGGCACTTTCAGCTTGTTGAGGATGTCTCGCTGCCAGAGGAATTCCTTGGTAACCCCGAAGTCGCTGATATCTCCTCCGTGAATCACAAAGTCGATGTCATTGCGCTGGTTGATGGCTTTGACGAAGTCTTCGGTCTCGTCATACCAGCGCTGGGAGTCGCCCATCGTAACGAAGCGGATGCTGGTTTTCTCTTTGCAGGAGTCTTCGATTTCGGCTATGTTGTGTGCATTGACGTCTGTTTCTCCGTCTATGCGGACGTCGTAAGGATGGTAGTCAATCATGTCGCATCCCCATAGCAGCATACATAAAGATAGTGTATACAGTTTTTTCATCGATAATAATATATAATAGTTTAATTGTTTCTTTGGTTTGTTCAGTTTGTTTTGCTCAGTTCGCTTTGCTTCGCGTTGATGCTCTGCTCAGTTCGCTTTTGCTTTGCGTTGATGCTCTGCTCAGTTCGCTTTTGCTTTGTTTCGGTCGTCTGTTTCGTATTGTTTTCGTTTGTTTTCGTTTTGTTTCTACCTTTTTTTATGTGTCCGGCAGGGCACGACTGAAACAATTTTGTAACAAATATAGAGGAATCTCTTGGAAAGAGCAATAGAAAAGGTCAGAATGAGGAATGATTGAACAAAAAAGAGGCGAAACAGAACAATGACGCAGGAGGCTGTTTATCTGAGCCTCTTTATGAATGGGTTCTTTGTGGGCGGCTCTTCAAAAATGAGTCTCTTCAAAATGAGTCTCTTCAAAAATGAGGCTCTCTTCCTGCGAGGCTTATTTTTTAACAGAAAAAATATTCAATGACTCGACTAATTTACTTATTTTTGTGTCTTAAACAATAATCCTGTTCCCCGTTGTGAATCAGTCGTTTTAACGCTCCTAATTTGCGAAGAAATGGTGCGGGCCGACTGACTTTGTTTCTAATGGTCGCACGATTAAACTGAGTGGAAAATGTGAATTGCCGGACTATCAAACGGAATTGTTTTTCCAAGAAAGGTAATGTAAAGATGATATAAAAGGTATAAAGAATTTACGGTATAAAGAATTTAAGCAATTAAGCAATTAAGCAATTAAGAAATTAATCTATTAAGGAATTAATGTATAATAATGTAAGGATGAAGGAGGTGAAGACAAAGGCGGTGCTGTTCGACTTGGACGGTGTGGTGATGGACACTGAAACGCAATACACGCTTTTTTGGGATAAGCAAGGAGAAAAGTATCTGGGTATCGAGGATTTCTGCCGCCGTATCAAGGGGCAGACGCTGACGCAGATCTTTGAGGCGTATTTTGCCGACAGCCCCCAGGTGCAGCAGGAAATTGTGGGTCAGCTGAATGCGTTTGAAAAGGAAATGGTGTATGAGTATATTCCCGGGGCCCTGGATTTCATGCTCGATTTGCGTCGCCACGGGGTGAAGTCGGCCATTGTGACTTCTTCCAACGAGGCCAAGATGGAGAATGTCTATCGGACGCATCCGGAGCTGAAAGAGCTGGTGGATGTGATTCTCACCGGAGAAATGTTTGAGCGCTCAAAGCCTGCACCGGACTGCTTTCTGCTGGGAATGAAGCGATTGGGTGCCTCTCCGGAGGATACGTATGTGTTTGAGGATTCTTTCCATGGCTTGCAGGCCGGCATGGATTCCGGCGCTTATGTGGTGGGGCTGGCTACTACCAATCCGGCTGATGCCATCGCCGGAAAGGCGGATTTCATCATGGACGATTTTACGGGCATGACGTATGACAAATTGCTGCAATTGCACCGCTGATTTTGGCTTCTGCTCACGGGCTATCGCATGTTTTTTCATTTTTTCTTTGTCGGTTATAAATTAAATGTTATAACTTTGTCCCCGATTTTCGCCGGTCTGCAAAGGCCGGCTCTGAATTTTTCCGAGTAGGAAACGTATCGGAAACAAGTTAACATTTATAAGATTGTAATTTAAAATTTTTAGGAAAATGGCTGGTTATATATCAGATGACACAAGAAAGGTGACGACTCATCGTTTGGTTGAAATGAAACAAAGAGGCGAAAAAATCTCTATGCTGACTTCATACGATTACACTATGGCTCAAATTGTAGACGGCGCCGGAATGGACGTAATCCTGGTGGGCGATTCTGCATCGAATGTGATGGCCGGTAACGTGACTACGCTGCCCATTACGCTCGACCAGATGATTTATCATGCCAAGTCGGTGGTGAGAGGCGTGAAGCGTGCCATGGTGGTGGTGGATATGCCTTTCGGTTCTTATCAGGGTAATGAGATGGAAGGACTTGCTTCGGCCATCCGTATCATGAAAGAGAGTCATGCCGATGCCTTGAAAATGGAGGGCGGTGAAGAAATTATCGATACGGTGAAGCGTATTCTCAGTGCCGGTATTCCGGTGATGGGACACCTGGGACTGATGCCGCAGTCGATCAATAAATATGGTACGTACACAGTGCGTGCAAAAGATGATGCGGAAGCTGAAAAGCTGATCAAGGATGCTCATCTGCTGGAAGAAGCTGGCTGTTTTGCGCTGGTGCTGGAAAAAATTCCGGCTTCGCTGGCTGAACGTGTGGCTGCTGAACTGACAATCCCGGTGATCGGTATCGGTGCAGGTGGCAAAGTGGACGGTCAGGTACTGGTGGTGCAGGACATGCTGGGCATGAACAACGGATTCCGCCCCCGATTCCTTCGCCGCTATGCTGATTTGTATGCGGTGATGACCGATGCAATCAGCCATTACATCTCGGATGTGAAGAATTGTGACTTCCCGAACGAGAAGGAACAGTATTAATATAGTATATGGCTTTTAACTTGTGGACAAACCATTTTATGCGAATATGTATAGCTAATTTGCTGTTGTTTTCGTCCTTGTATGTGTTGTTTCCGGTGCTTCCCGTTGAAATGGCCAGCCGTTTTGGGGCATCGGTGGTACAAACCGGTGTGGTCTTTCTCTTCTTTACGTTGGGAATGTTTCTCATGGGGCCGTTTTATGCGTACCTGGTGGATGCTTACAAACGCAAGCATGTCTGCCTCTATGCCATTGCGACTATGGTGGCTGCTACCTCCGGGTATGCCTTTGTGAGTAACCTGAAAGAGCTGCTCCTGCTGTGCATGGCTCAGGGAATGGCTTTTGGCGTGGCTACCACTGCAGGCATTACGCTGGCTATCGACGTGACCAACACCACTTTGCGCAGTGCAGGGAATGTGGGCTTTTCCTGGATGGCCCGGCTGGGTATGATGCTGGGGCTGATGTCGGGAGCTTGCTTTCACCACATCTATACGTTTCAGAACCTGCTGTCGTTTTCCATTCTTTCGGGAGTGGCTGCCATGCTGGCGGTGATGGGAGTGTATGTGCCTTTCCGTGCGCCTATTGTGACGAAATTTTACTCATTCGACCGCTTTCTGCTGTTGCGCGGATGGATTCCGGCCGTCAATATCATGCTTGTGATGTTTGTGCCCGGTCTGTTTATCCCGCTGACTCATCCTTTCTTGGGGCAGTCGCTGGTGGGAGGCGGTGCAATCTTTCTTCCGCTGTTTGGCGGAGTGGGAGTGGGGTATCTGCTTTCGCTGTTTGTCTCGCGCCTGTTCTTCATGAAGGAGAAGATGACCCGGAAAATCATGATCGGACTGGGACTGGAAATACTGGCTGTGTCGTTGATCGGCATGACTTCTTCCTTGCTGGCTCCGTCTTTGCTTCTGGGTTTGGGACTGGGACTGGTGCTGCCTGAGTTTCTGATGACGTTTGTCAAGTTGTCTCAGCACTGTCAGCGAGGGACGGCCAATACAACGCATCTGCTGTTCTGCGAACTGGGCATCGCACTGGGCATTGCTGCCGCTTGTGTGCTGACTCAAGAGGATATGCTGCATGTAGGCCAGCTGGTGGCTGCCGCAGCTCTGCTGTTTTTCGCTTTTGTGACCTATCCTTACGTGAAGCGGAATAGAGTGCGCTGAGCATCCTATTAATCCATAACGAGGCATGGGATAATGCCTCATTTTACAAGATATGAGAGTGTGTTGAGCCTCTCCATTCAAGAAAAATCCCCCTGCCACCAATCGTTGCGGCAGGGGGATTTTCTTTTCGTATTTTCCTTTTCGTAAATTTTCTATTCTATTCTTTCTTCTTCTTCCTTTTCCTCTTTGTAAATTTTTTCTTCTTCTTCTTCTTATTATTATTATTATTATTAATTGCGGCTTACTTGCTTTACACCTTTCACTGTGCGCAACTTTTTGATTAATGCTTCCAGTCGGCCGGTATCACTCACCATCACGGTCAGTGTGCCGGAGAAGAGACCATCGTGGGAATCGATGCCGATGGAGCGGAGTGTGATGCCGTTCTCCTTCGAGATGATGGACGTGATGTTGGTAACGATACCGATGTCATCGTGGCCCACAACGCGCAGTGTGATGGCATAGTGGGTGCCTTCCGACTTACCGGCCCACCGCGCCTTGACTATGCGGTAGCCGAAGCGTTCACGCATCTGGCTGGCATTGGGGCAGTCTTTGCGGTGAATCTTGATGCCGCCGTTGACTGTAACAAAGCCGAACACATCATCTCCGTAAATCGGGTTGCAGCATTTGGCCAGCTTGAAGTCCAGTCCCTTCAGGTTCTGGTCGATGACCAGCACATCCTCCTTGGCATTGGTCTCCTCCTGCGTGGCTTGCATGTTGTAGGCCTCGGCGCTGCGATACACAATCTCATCGTGTATGTCCGATTCGCGCTTCTGCAGTTCGACATACTTATCCAGCACTTCGTTGACATCCAGTGTCTCATCGGCAATCCGCTGGTAGAACTCGGTTACATTCTTGAATCCCAGGCGCTTGATGAGACGCATCATAGTGGCCTCGTCATACTCCATCTTGCGGTTTTTGAATTTCCGCTCCAGGGTTTCCTTGGCAAAATCATGCTGGCGGGCTGCCATTTCCTTGAGCGCCTGCCGTATCTTGGTGCGGGCCTTGGAAGTGGTAACAATATTCAGCCAGTCTTGTTTCGGCGTCTGGGTGTTTGAGGTCATGATTTCCACCTGATCGCCGCTGTTCAGCTTCTGCTTGAGCTGCACATTCTTGCCGTTCACCTTCGCTCCGATACACTTGCAGCCCAGCTTGCTGTGGATATGGAAGGCAAAATCGAGCACTGTGGCCCCCTTGCCCAGCTTAAACAAATCGCCTTTGGGGGTGAACACAAACACCTCATCCTCATACAAATCCATTTTAAACTGGTCCATCACCTTCATGGAGTCGTTGTCGGAGTTCTCCAATGCCTCGCGCACCGAATTCAGCCAGTCGTCCAGTCCGCTTTCTCCCTTGATGCCCTTGTATCTCCAGTGAGCCGCCAGTCCGCGTTCGGCAATCTCATCCATCCGGCGGGTGCGGATTTGCACTTCCACCCATTTCCCCTCGGGGCCCATCACCGTGATGTGCAAGGACTCATATCCGTTGCTCTTGGGGATAGACAGCCAGTCGCGCAACCGTTTGGGGTTGGGCTGATACATATCCGTTACGATGGAGTACACCTGCCAGCAGTCGAGCTTCTCTTTGGCCGGGTCGGGGGCCGAATCAATGATGATGCGGATGGCAAACAAGTCGTAGATGCCCTCGAATGTGGTCTTCTGCTTCTGAATCTTATTCCAGATGGAGTGGATGGATTTCGTGCGCCCCTTGATCTCAAATTTCAGTCCGGTGGCTTCCACCTTCTTCTTGATCGGCTCGATGAACGCCGCGATGTAGCGGTCGCGTGAAGCCTTGTTCTCGTTCAGCTTCTCCTTTATATAATAATAGGTATCGTGCTGCGTATACTTCAGCGACAAGTCCTCCAGCTCCGATTTCAGCTTATACAGCCCCAACTTGTGGGCCAGCGGAGCATACAGATAGGCCGCTTCGTTGGCCGTCTTGAGCCGGTCTTCTTCGTTGGGAGCATCCTTGATCTGCCGCATGACGTTCACGCGGTCGGCAATCATGATGAGGATCACCCGCATGTCTTCTGCAAACGTCAGCAGGAGGTTGCGGAAATTCTCCGATTCGATGGCCGGGCTCTTGGAATATAGTTCGTTGGTCTTTACCAGTCCGCGGATGATGCTGGCCACGTCTTCTCCATACTCTGTTTTCACTTCTTCGATGGTGAGGATATGCGACTTGACAATCTCGTGCAGCATGATTCCGATGAGACAGGATCCCTTCATGCCGATTTCGTCCGACACGATGACGGCTGTCTGCATATCTCGGATAATCGGATTCATGCCAAAGTTATTGCGCAACAACCCGTTGGCCCGGGCTGCCTTGATTAAATGATTCTTCAGTTTCTGGCAATCTGCACCGGATATGCTGTCTCCGGCAGATTGGATCAAGTGTCTGTAGAGTGAAAAAAGCATTGTTTTTTCCTCTGTAGTAAAAAACGCGTCCATAGGCATTCTGATTAATTCGATGTAAAAGTACTTTTTTTCTTCGTTAATCGGCAAGATATGAATAACATTTTGTATTTTTGGGCATCAATTAATAAAATTAGATATTATGATAACGACACAAGACAAAGAGTTGCTTGCCCAAAAAGGCATTACGGAAGAACAAATAGCTGAGCAACTGGCGTGCTTCCAAACAGGTTTCCCCTATTTGAGACTGGATGCGGCTGCCTCTATAGAAAGAGGTATTCTGGCTCCTGCTGCCGAGCAGCAAACTGCGTATCTTGCTGCATGGGATGCGTACACCAATGGGGATAAGACCATCGTTAAATTTGTCCCGGCTTCTGGTGCAGCCAGCCGGATGTTTAAAAATCTCTTTGAATTCCTTTCTGCTGATTACGACAAACCGACTACTAAATTTGAACAATCATTCTTTGACGGCATCCGGAACTTTGCTTTCTATGATGTCCTCAATGCTGCTTGCCTTCAAACGGCTGGAAAAGATATTCCTGCGTTGATGGAAGAAGGCAACTATAAGGCCGTAGTGGCTGCCTTGCTCGAGGCTGCCGGCTTGAATTACGGCGCACTGCCCAAGGGCTTGCTCAAATTCCACCGATATGAAGAAGGTGCACGCACACCGCTGGAAGAACATCTCGCTGAAGGTGCGATGTATGCTGCCGGCAAGAGCGGTCAGGTGAATGTGCATTTCACTGTTTCTACCGAACACCGCGAACTGTTTAAGAAACTGGTGGATGAAAAGGCTGCCGAGTTTGCCAAACGCTACGGGGTGGAATATAACATCTCTTTCTCTGAACAGAAGCCGAGCACGGATACCATTGCTGCCGACATGGAAAACAAACCTTTCCGCGACAACGGCAAGCTGCTGTTCCGTCCGGGCGGACACGGTGCCTTGATCGAAAATCTCAATGACTTGGATGCTGACGTTATCTTTATCAAGAATATTGACAATGTGGTGCCCGATAAACTGAAAGGGGATACCATAACTTATAAGAAGCTGATTGCTGGGGTGCTGGTGTCGCTGCAAAAACAGGTGTTCGAATACCTCGAACTGCTCGACAGCGGCAAGTACACGCACGAACAGCTGATTGACATGCTTCATTTCTTGCAAAGCAAGCTGTTCTGCAAGAATCCGGAAGTGAAGGATCTGGAAGATTCTGAATTGGCTATTTATCTGAAGAAGAAGCTGAACCGTCCGATGCGTGTCTGCGGTATGGTGAAGAATGTGGGTGAACCCGGCGGTGGCCCGTTCCTGGCATACAACAGCGACGGTACCATTTCACTGCAGATTCTGGAAAGCTCACAAATCGACATGAACGATCCGCAGAAGAAGGAAATGTTTGAAAAGGGTACGCACTTCAATCCGGTGGATCTGGTATGTGCCGTACGCGATTACAAGGGCGCTAAGTTCAACCTGGTGAACTATGTAGACAAGGCTACCGGCTTTATCTCGTACAAGTCGAAGAACGGCAAGGAGCTGAAAGCACTTGAACTGCCCGGTTTGTGGAACGGTGCGATGAGCGACTGGAACACGGTGTTTGTGGAAGTGCCTCTTTCTACTTTCAACCCGGTGAAGACGGTCAACGATTTGCTTCGCGAACAGCATCAATGATGATTCAGCAACAGGTCTGCATGCATTGATAAAACAATAAGAGCGCGCGGAAGGAGCGGGGGAAGCAGCAGCTTCTCTTGTTTCTTCCGCACTTTTTATGGGGTTTTCGGCGTCTTTTTTACCATTATTATCCAAAAGTTCGTCATCAAAACATGACATATATAATCGAAATATACTAAATTTGCAGCATACATATAAAACATTGAAGGCAATGAAAAAGATATTGTTACTCGGTTCGGGAGAACTTGGAAAAGAATTTGTAATCTCTGCTCAGCGCAAAGGTCAGCATGTCATAGCTTGCGACTCTTATGAAGGGGCTCCGGCTATGCAGGTAGCTGATGAGTTTGAAGTGATCAACATGCTTGATGGGGATGAACTGGAACGTGTGGTCAGAAAGCATCAGCCAGATATTATCGTGCCTGAAATTGAGGCCATCCGCACAGAACGTCTTTATGATTTTGAAAAAGAAGGCATTCAGGTGGTGCCCAGTGCCCGTGCGGTCAACTTTACCATGAATCGTAAGGCTATCCGTGATCTTGCAGCCAAGGAACTCGGACTGAAAACGGCCAAGTATTTTTATGCCAAATCGTTGGATGAACTGAAAGAAGCTGCCGAGAAAATCGGCTTTCCCTGTGTGGTGAAACCGCTGATGTCTTCTTCGGGAAAGGGACAGTCGCTGGTGAAGTGTGCCGATGAACTGGCTCATGCTTGGGAATATGGATGCAGCGGCAGCCGCGGAGATATCCGTGAGCTTATCATTGAAGAGTTTATCCAGTTTGACAGCGAAATCACCCTGCTTACTGTAACTCAGAAAAACGGACCTACCTTGTTCTGTCCGCCTATCGGCCATGTGCAAAAGGGAGGCGACTATCGCGAAAGTTTCCAGCCGGCACGCATCGACCCTGCCCACCTGAAAGAAGCGGAAGAGATGGCAGAAAAGGTGACTTGCGCCCTGACTGGAGCCGGTCTGTGGGGTGTGGAATTCTTCCTGAGCCATGAAAACGGAGTGTATTTCTCGGAACTCTCACCGCGTCCGCATGACACCGGTATGGTGACTTTGGCCGGAACCCAGAATCTCAATGAATTTGAGCTTCATTGCCGGGCTGTGCTGGGATTGCCTATCCCCAACATCAAGCAGGAACGTATCGGGGCCAGTGCGGTGATCCTTTCGCCGATTGCCAGCCAGGAACGCCCTCAGTATCGTGGTATGGAAGAAGTGACCAAAGAAGAGGATACGTATCTCCGTATATTCGGTAAGCCCTACACACGGGTCAACCGCCGGATGGGAGTGGTGCTGTGCTATGCGCCCAACGGATCCGACCTGGATGCATTGCGTGATAAGGCCAAGCGCATTGCTGCGAAAGTGGAAGTTTATTAATTCTGCATATAGAGAGAACCCTCGTTCATTTCCTGTTTGGGAGGAAAGGACGAGGGTTCCTTATTTTGATGTGCAGAAGCGGGGGATTATACATCGGCCATCCGCTGTCTTAACTCAGCCAGATCACCCATGATGCAGTCTGCCCCGGCTTCTTGCAGCTCTTCGGCAGTGGCATTGCCATAACTCACTCCGAAAGCGCGTGTGCCGGCTCTCTTGCCCATGGCAATATCCACCGGCATATCGCCTATCACCAGGGTCTGGCTTGCCTCCATGTTGAGCGCCTGCAGAGTCTGCAACACGGGAGCGGGATCGGGCTTAGCTTTGCTCACGTTGTCTGCTCCCAAGATGTATGAGATGTACGGCTTGATATCCAGTTCTTCCACCAGCTCATGCAGCGAGCGCGAGGAGCGGGAAGAGGCAATGGTCATTTGGATGCCTTGCGCATGCAGCCATGCCAATGTTTCCTTGACATGAGGAAAGAGCACGGGGACAAAAATGCGGCGGTTTTTCTCAAAAATCTCTTTATAGGTCTGCACACATGCCGTTGCCTGGGCCTCACTGATGTGGGGGAAAATCTGCAGAAATCCTTCCTTGAGAGGGAGTCCGATGGTTGCCGCGCAGGCAGCTTCATCGGCCACTTCCATGCCCAATGCCTCCATCGTGGCCTGAAACGTGCGGACTATCGTCTGGCGGGTATCGCCCAATGTGCCGTCAAAATCAAAAATTATCAGTCGGATAGGGTTCATTGTATCTGTTTTTGCGGAGAATAAACGTAAAGAGTTTGCCACAAGGACAAAATATTAAAAATTAACCCCTGCCACAGATAGCTACGACAGGGGTATTGGGATTGCAAAGAGAGTTATGACACCCCCTCTTGTTGGCATATTTCAAATCAGAAACTGAATTTTTCGAGTTTCATGGCTGCCAATGCTTCTATTTGAGGCACCAATGTTACAAAGTGGCTTGCTTTCTGGTGAGCATCCAGCGATGCTTCATCTTTCCACGTTTCGCAGATCATCAACACGTCCGGACGAGTGGCGCTTTCGAAAACGTCGTACGCTACACAGCCGTTATCATTGAGAGACGCTGCCACCAATTCTTTGGCCAGGTTCAAAACAGCAGCACGGTTCTCCGCACTTGCTTGTATAAATACATTTAATCTAATCATATTCGTATCTATTAAAAATTTTCATTGCAAATATAAATTCAATCTTTTATTTCTGCAAATCTCATTTTCTAACAAATCCAAAAGGATGTTTATTCTTGGTGATTCGTTTGCCCTTTTCCGGGCAGTGACACTCATGTATCAGCATCCTCGGGGGAGCTGAATGAAGAGAAAAGCAGCTGCCAGTTCCGTTTTTTTAGGAAAATGTATCACAGTTTTTTGCTTTTTTTGTTCTTTTGCAGACTCAAAATGCCGGCAGCCTCTACAGGCAGGCTTTCCCGGCAGGACAATCGGTTTTGTTGCAATATGTATTCGTGTTTAGAAAGGATAAAAAGAAATGAGTTTTGATTGGAAAGGTCATGGTTCCATGCTGGGGGCCAATGTGATGTGGGGGCTGATGTCTCCGGTATCTAAAGCAATTATGGTAGGAGGAGCGGTTACTCCGCTGGTGATAACAGAGTTACGTATTGGTGGGGCCATGGTGCTGTTTTGGCTTCTTTCTTTTTTTCAGAAGCCCGAACATGTGAACCACAAGGATATGGTTTCTTTGTTCTTTGCCTGTCTGCTGTCTGTGGTATTAAATCAAGGAAGTTTTATTATAGGAGTGAGCCTCACTTCACCGGCTGATGCATCCATCATAACGACCAGTATGCCTTTGTGGGCCATGGTGCTGGCCGCTTTTATCTTGAAAGAACCCATTACCGGGAAGAAAGTGTTGGGTATTGCAGCCGGTGCAACAGGAGCCCTTTTGCTCATTCTTGGTAATACGCAGCAGGCGCAGGCGGAAAGTTCGGATGGCTACCTGTTTATGTGGGGCGATCTGCTGGTTCTGTTTGCTCAGTTCTGTTATGCTCTTTACATCGTATGCTACAGCAATTTTATAAAGAAATATTCGCTGGCCACCCTCATGAAATGGATGTTTACGTATGCCTTTATCTGTACGTTGCCTTTCACAGCTCACGATTTGATGCAGGCTCATTGGAGTGCATTGCAACCTGCTGAAATCGGGGGACTAGCGATGATTGTGGTTGGCTCCACCTTTATCAGCTATATGCTGGTGGTGATCGGTCAGCGGCGGCTCCGCCCCACAGTGGCCGGTATGTACAACTACATTCAGCCGATAGTGGCTTGTTTGGTAGCGATCTGCTGGGGGATGGATTCTTTCAATGCAGTCAAGGTCGTAGCCATCCTCCTGATATTCGGCGGCGTTTATCTGGTGACCAAGAGCCGCAGCCGGGAAGAAATGGAAAAGTATAAGGCTGAGCAATAAATAGAGCTCAGACTGCAAAAAAGCAATCACCCCTGTCACAGTCATCTGCGGCAGGGGTGATTGCTTTTAAAAAAGAGGTTGTGGATGTATTCCTGCTCTTTTCTTGTTTTCGTTGAGTTCTATGGAATGGTCCGCAGAAGCGGTTATCCGTTCACCCGTTTGTAGTCTTCCAGGAATTTTTGCAAACCGGAGTCGGTGAGGGGGTGCTTCAGCAAGCCTTTGATGGCTGCGAGCGGGCAGGTTGCCACATCGGCACCCACTTCAATGCATTGGATGATATGAGCTGTGTGGCGGATGGAAGCAGCCAGCACTTGTGTGGTGTATCCGTAGGTGCGATACATACTTACAATATTGGCCACCAGTCCGATGCCGTCTTCGCTGATGTCGTCCAGTCTGCCGACGAAAGGAGAAACATACGTAGTTCCCGCTTTTGCAGCCAAAAGGGCTTGACCGACAGAGAACACCAGCGTACAGTTGGTGCGGATGCCTTTGGAAGAAAAATAACGGATGGCTCTGATGCCGTCGGCAATGCAAGGCACTTTGACTACAATGTGAGGATTGAGAGCTGCCAGTTCTTCACCTTCGCGGATGATTCCTTCATAATCGGTGGCAATCACTTCGGCGCTGACGTCTCCGTTGACGATGTTGCAGATGTCAACGTAATGTTTGCGTTGGTTTTCTACTCCCTTGATACCTTCTTTTGCCATTAAAGACGGATTGGTAGTCACTCCGTCGAGTACGCCCATTTCGTAGGCTTCCCGAATTTGGTCAAGATTGGCCGTATCGATAAAAAATTTCATAATGAATAGATTTTTAAGTAACTCCACAAATTTAGCAATTTATTGTTTACTCCATCTGTTTATCTCTGATTTTTTTTACCGTTTTTTCAATCTGTTCTACAGCATACCGGTAGGGAATTTTCTCCTGCTCCAGCCGCCAGTTGTGTTCCTTGATACTCTGGTACAGGGCCAGTTCTTCTTCATCTAAATGCAGAAGACTCTTTACGTTGCTGGTCTTTCCTTCGTTCCCCTCATAATAGGTGTGAAAGGTGTGTGCATCCATTAAAATGCTTTGAGCCTGCGGGAAATAGCCCCTGAACTGAGAAAGTATCTCAAATCCATGTACATCCAGGTCGCCCCAATAAAAAAGTTCGGTCTGCTGTAGGAAAGGGATGTGTTTCAGCAGGCTCACTTCAAATCCATGCCCCCACAGGAGGATGCTGTCGCTTATTTTAGGAAAAGTGAGAAAATTGATTTCGTTTTCTACGACAAATACGCGCTGCACAGTGGGGTGAAATTGCTCCAGCTGGCTGAGGGGCACCGTGGCTTCTTCCATGCCCGAAAAATACTTCCGGCTTAGCCGGTCGTCCAGCCACCTCATGCGGATCATCGGCTCCTTATCGCGCAGGTGAAAGCGCCTGCAGAACTTCGTTTCATTCGTGTCAACATGCGGAGCAATGACAATGTCGAGCAATTCCTTTAAAATTCCTTCATGCGCACCGATGAACTTCGTATGCACTTCGATGGGCAGTTCGCGGACATAAAGATGAGGGTAGGGGTGCTCCCTGAAATAGGTGAGCACCTTGAGCAGATCGGTCCATTCCGAGGTGTATTTGATTACTTTCAGCGGGAATTGAGCCATCCATTCTTTCAGCTCGGGGAAAAGGTGCAGCACGCGTGCTACATCTTTCCTGAACTGATTGACTTCTGTTTCCTTGCGGAGAAACCGCAGCAGGTCTGTCTCTGATTCAAAGTAGATGAGGGCCGGAATGTCCTGCACGCCGATGCTTTTCTTGTGCACGGTTTGCCACTCAATCTGATAGCCGTAGCCTTTGACGTCTTTGGAGGCAGCGAAAATATCATCGTGTTCCTTCTGATACGCTTGCAGATCCTCGCTGGGTTTCTTGTCGCAGGCTATCACCCATTTTTCAAACGCTTCTCCACGGACCACCGATGAGAGATGAGCGATGTATCTCTTCTCGGCCTTTTTCTTTATTTCAGACGCAGTAATCATAAAGACAGTGCATGAGGGTGTATACAGATTCTCCTATTGTTTTTTCTCATCCGTTTCGCTATACTTCTCGCGCTCGTCCTTAAACTGCCGGATGGGCATATTGTAAAGTACCGAACGGTCGCCTTGCCGCTCCACGTAGTGAACGAAAGAGATATCGTTCTCCACGATGTGGATGTTGTCGCTCGGCGTTACCACCAGCAGTTGCAGATGCAGCTGTTGGCAGAGTGAAATCAGATAGCGTGCCTTGGTTTCATCCTGCGCCTTAAACGCTTCGTCGATAGCGATAAAACGGAACGATGAATCCCGTCCGCTACGAGTCAGTCCGAACTGGCAGGCAATGGCCGATCCCAGAATGGTGTACGTCAGCTGCGCCTTTTCACCTCCCGAAAGCTGCCCCATCGTTTCATACGTTTTGCGTTTCTGCTCATTCTCTTTATAGAATTCTTCCGCTTTGTAGGTAAACCATGAGCGCACATCCATCACCTTATTCCGCCACTTCTCGTCTTCCAGCCGGCGGATGAAAGGTTCGATGTGGTTTTCAAAATGAAGTTTCCGTCCGTCGATGGTCGATTCCATCTGGTGATGGTTGGGAATGGCTTTCTCAAGCAGTGTCTTGAATTCGTTGGTCTCCACGTCGAGCTTGCGTGTTGCCACCAGCTGGATATACGTGTGCGGATGATTGTCGAAATCAATTGCTTTCAGCGGCACATTCAATTGCTCAATCGTCTTCCTGATATTCTCCTCCCAATGCTGGAAGAAGATACGGAACGCATTGACGTTGTGTGTAATGGTCTCCCGCAAATAGGTGTTAAACCGCTCCTGGAAACTGATAAGGTCTTCATCCAACAGCCGTCGGTAGAACGACTGGTACTCGCTGATGAGTTCCAGGTGGTCGGATTCCGGCAGACTGTTGACATCCGAGCGCCAGTCGCGGAAACGTTCGGTGATTTCAGCCGACGGATTTTTGAATTTGTTGATGAGAATAGCCACCTTGCTTTGCACCGACTCTTTCTTCTTTTTCAGTCCGGTTATTGCATCGTTGTTCTTCTCCTGAAAGTCGCGGGCAGCCGCTTCCAGATTATCGAGTACGATTTCCAGCAGCTGAGGATACGCCTGTACGAAATCGGCAGTATCCACTTCACCGATGGTTTGCAGGAAACTTTGATTCAGGTTGCGCTTGGCATTCAGCTCCTCCTCTGTCATTTCGGTCTTAAACACCTTCTTGTTCAGAATATCTACCTGGGCCGTAAGCTCTTTCAGAAGCGCTTCCACCTGATTGAGCTGCTCCTGCAGTGCTTTGACACGGTCGTTGGTTGCCTCCAGTTTCTGCTTTGCTTCCGTCTTCTCCTGCAATTCCTGCGCATACCGTCTCCAGTCAATCACATCAAACTGCTCGAAAGCAAAATCCAGTTCCGAGAGCGTGTTGAGCATCTGTTTCAGCTTCTCCCGTTTGTCCTTGATTGCTTTCATTTGAGCCGCTACCGCTTTTTCATTCTCTTGGCAGTCTCTGACGGCTGCCTGCAGCGTGCGGATTTTCTCCTTGTTATCCCAGCCCAGCACGTAGTGAGCCTTGTCTTTTACTTTGGCACGGTCGTCTTTCTCATGTTTGCCCTTCACCGATTTAATCAGTCCCTCGCGGGTCACAGCCTTTTCTTCATAGAAGGCAAACTCTGTCAGACTGTCTACACATGCATAGTTGAACTCCCGGTAGATGGCGTCTTCCAGCCATTCTTTGTACCGGTTGTCGCTCTTGAATTGTATTTTGTTCAGCAGGCTGTTCTCTTCCATGTCCCATCCCTCCAGATTGCGCAGGGAGGTAAAATCACGGTAACGCTGGTAAACGATGCGTCCGTTCAGGTTGCGCGAGTTGACAAACTCGTTCACCTCCTCATAATAGGCATCCGGCACAATCAGGCGGAGGGCGAAGTTATGCAGGATGCGTTCGATGGAAGCTTCCCATTCCCGCTCCTCATCCCGCACCTGAATCAGCTCGCCGATGAATGGAATCTCGTCGGATGTGGCTCCGGTATATTCCAAAATCTCGTCTCTAATCTCGGCCACACGTCCTGTGATGTTATGCTGATGCTGCTGCAGATATTTGATTGTATCCACATATTCGTTGATCTGTTCGCCAATCTGTCTTCTTTCTTCCTCTTTGCGGTGCAACTCTACTGTAAGGCTATCGTCAATCTCCGTTTGCAGCTGTTCTTTCAATGCCTTTGCCTGCACCTTATTGGCTTCAAACTCTTCCGCCGTAGGGTCGGCAACCAGTTCCACCTGCTGTGCCAGCTGCTTGTAGCTTTCTGCTTTCACCCGGCGGCTGGCTCGTTTGGCTTCCAACGACCGGATCTTAGTCTCCAGTTCGTTGATGCGCCGTCCGGTTTCATCGTTTCGGATAGCCAGCTGCAAGTCCACCTTTTCCTTTTCCTTTTCCGTCGTTTGCGTCTTCAGTTTCTCCAGTTCTTCATTCAGCAGCTTGCGGTCGAGTTCGTATTTCTCTATTTGCTCATCGCACAGATTCACCATACGCTGGGCAAACCAATACGCTGCCACATCCTTTTTCTGCGTCAGCGATTCCAGCCGCTCTGCCGTTTGCTCCAGCTCATCGGCATAGCGCACAATCGGTTCCAGCTGTTTGATTTGTTCTTCCGTCTTTTCGATGCTCAGCTTGGCTTCCATCAAGTTCTGGAAAGTAACCTTCAGCTCAATATAGCGTTCTTCTGCCGGTTCTTCTTCCAGCATATTCTGCCGGATAAAGTCGTCCAGATCATCGAGCACCTTCACCCCGACAATTTGGTTGAACAACTGCAATGCCTTGTCCGAACGCATGCCAAACAAGTCGCAAATGCGTTCGCCATATTCCACCGGCCCGCTACAGAAGTCGATTGTCTTTTTCACACTGTTGGCATTGTACACCTTTTCCAGATGCCTTCTCCACGTGCCGTTGAGGTTGAAATTGGCAAAATCCCGCTCAATCTCCAGCCGGTCTTTGGCAATGCCATACAGCGTTTTGAGTTCTTCACCCGAAAAATAACGCACCTGAAACAAGGTGAGTACCCGGCTTTCCACACTTTTGAAGCAAGCCAGCAACACCGAATAGCTGTTCTTGTCTCTCAGCCGGAGGGTTTTCACCCCGCCGCCTTCCTGCTGCTGGTTGCCGTAGTTGCCGAAAAAGTAGGATTCCTCCGTACGGTCTCCCTTCTTTTCCACACCCGACGACTGGTTGTAGAATCTTTTCCTTTTCAGCGGCACCAGCAAGGTGAGGAGCGCATCAATCAGCGTACTCTTGCCCGAAGCGTTGGCCCCCGTCAGAAGCGAGTTGTTGCCTTGCGGAGCCAGTCGGTACACCTGGTTGTGAAACGTACCCCAGTTGTATAGTTCCATGTAATCAAGCCGGAAGCCTGAAATCTCCGAACTGGTATTAAATAGATTCATCTGCTGCATAGTCGTTCAATTTGTTTTTAAATTCCACCAAATCGTCTAATGTGATTTTCTCTTTAATGATGCGGTGTATCTTGTAGCGCGTTTCCGTGTCGGTGCGCTTGGCTTCTATCAGATAACCCAGCTGGACGGCCCGGTCGATGTAGGTATCCATTTCTTTCAGAAATTTCACGCGGTTGAACTTTTCGGGCAGGAAGAGCTCCACTTCCTCCCGGATGTCGGCTGCCGATACATACAACTCGTTTGATACCAGTGCAGTATCCATTTCAAAATCTTCCAGCATCTGCCGCAAGATAATCAGCACCACAGACACTTCGAATCCCAACTTGCGGCGGGAGGTCAGGTTGATGGTGCGGTCGTCATCCAGTTTCATCTGTTTCAGAAAAGCAAAGCCTTCCTCTTTCTTTATAATCAGTTCCAGTCCGATGACACTGATGTAATCTTGTATCTCCGACTGGTAAAGCAGGATGTCGTTCCACGATACATCCTCTATTTCTACAATTCCTTTCAATAGTTTCACTATGGCCTTGGAATAAGGCTTTATATTTGCTGTACTCATCGTGTAATGATAATTTCTGGTATTTCAATGTATTTCAGCCCGTCGGCCGTAAACGGAATGATCTGCGTTTTCTCCGTATTCTTTACCGTGTGATATTCGTCTAAAACGCTGATGTAGCCGATGATTTCGGCCAGCCCCTTCGTGATACCCCGGTTCTTTTCGATGATCTCGCCCAAGGTGGCCTGTGTCTTTTCCGACAGTATCCGGTTGATGGTCGTACGAAGGGCATCGCGGTCCACTTGATACGGACTGAACAACTGCGCCAGTCGCCCCAGGTCTTCGATATCTACCTGCGCCTGTGCCGGTTTCTCCTTGTATTCCACGGTTGGTGTAGGTTCCAGCGAAAGCTGGCGTTCCAGCGGAAGACACAAGTTGATTTCCTCCACTTCCAGCGACACTTCCGGCTTTTCCTGCTGACGGATGCAGCAGTCAATCAGTAACTTCTTGATCTCATCAATCACCTTCTTGGTAATTTCTGCGTTCGACATTTCATTTTGCCGGATGATGCGGCTCAGTTTTTCCGACATGCGGTCGTTGGTTTTATACACCTTCTCTGCTGCCGAAAAAAGATATTGCTGCATATATTTCAGAAAACTGTCTTGCGGGTCAATCTGCCGGTCGTCCAACGTGTCAAACAGCCCGTTGATCAGCGACTGCCACTGCAACTGTAAGTCGGGTGAGAGCAGGAACTCCCAAAACGCATAAAAACTCTTACCCTGCGACGACTTTTTCAGTTCGCTGTATGCGTCGAAAATATAGTTCAGCAATTCCTTTTTCTGTGAATTGTTGATTTGGTGCTGGTAGATCTGCCGGATAATCTCCTTGAAGTTGTTGTCCACTTCCTTGAAATCGGACAATAATTCCTTCGCCAACCGGTTCAGGTTGTGGTAGCGTGGCACAATTTCATACTCTTCGAACACCTTCACATGCTCGCCCATTTCCAACTGCTGGATTTGATGTTCGATTTCCATCTTTTTCTCCTTCAGCATTTCCAGTCGCTTTTCCCTGTCTTCATTGGTAAACTCCACCAATTCTTTGAGCTGATAGAAGAGCGACTTGAATTTCGATTCCGTGCCGATGTAATCTTCTTTTTTCAGGTTTTCCACCCAGTCGAGCACTTTGCTCGAATAGGCCGACATTTCATACATGACATCGCCGTTTTCGTTCTGGTAGTTGGTCAGAAATCCCTTGTTGGTCCATTCCTGAATCCACCGCTTGGCTTTGTCTTCGTTGGTCTCTATCCGTCCGGGCCGTTCATCCTCCTCTTCCTCCACGACAAGCTCTGACTCGTCCAGCCGGTTTTCGAGCAGCAGATGGATTCTCTCCGAACTGACAAATGTTGAATTCTCAAACACATCTGTGATGAAAGAGATGATGAACTCCACTTTTCTGGAGCGGAGCAGCTTGATACTGGGTGATTCTTGTAGGGTCTTTAGTAGTTGGATTTTATCCATGGGTCTTTCTTAATCTTCGGATTTCAATTGGTTCTTTCTACAAAAGAAATCAAAAAAGGAAGACGATACAAACGAATTCCGAAAAAAATGTTTTTTCCCTTATTTCTTTGTCGGGTTGATGACCGGAAGGTGTGTTTTTCACAGGTGTCATTCTGTTGTATGCAACATGTATCACAGCAGCTAAAGTGATAATTATGATTAAACTCGTTGGCAGAGTAGCGGATTTTATCTACCTTTGTAGCTTTAATGATATGCGTATAATTAGCTTAAACACATGATTCGAAAAATAATTATTGCTCTTTGGGTCTTACTGGCTATCGGCATAGCAGCCAGTGTTGCTGTATTTCTCTCTATTTCTAAGGGTTGGATAGGGTATATGCCTCCTGTTGAAGAACTCGAAAATCCGACCTACAAATTTGCTACTGAGATTTTTTCGGAAGACAATCAGGTGCTTGGCACTTGGTCGTACAGCAAAGAGAACCGTATTTATACGGCGTATCAGGATCTTCCGGCCAATATAATCCATGCGCTTATTGCCACGGAAGATGTACGTTTTGTAAAACATTCGGGCATTGATGCCAAGGCGCTGTTTCGTGCCTTTGTGAAGCGGGGACTGCTGATGCAGAAAAATGCCGGGGGTGGTAGTACATTGTCGCAGCAGTTGGCCAAGCAGCTGTTTACGGAAAAGGTGGCTCGCAACACGTTGCAGCGTCTGTTCCAAAAACCGATTGAATGGGTGATTGCCGTTAAATTGGAACGCTATTATACAAAAGAAGAAATCTTGAGTATGTATCTCAATAAGTTCGATTTCCTGAACAATGCTGTGGGCATCAAAACAGCTGCCTATACGTATTTCGGATGCGAACCCAAGGATTTGAAGATCGAGGAATCTGCCACGCTGGTGGGTATGTGTAAAAATCCCTCGCTCTATAATCCGGTGCGTTACAACGAACGCTCGCGCGGCCGAAGGAATGTGGTGCTCGACCAAATGCGTAAGGCCGGGTATCTCACGCAGGCTGAATGTGATTCGCTGCAGGCATTGCCTTTGCAGCTGCACTACAACCGGGTGGACCATAAAGAGGGATTGGCTACTTACTTCCGTGAATATCTGCGTGGGGTGATGACGGCCAAGAAACCGGTGAAAAGTGATTACAGAGGCTGGCAGATGCAGAAGTATTACGAGGATTCGCTGGCTTGGGAAACCGATCCGCTCTTTGGCTGGTGTGCAAAGAATAAGAAGAAAGACGGCTCGAATTATAACATTTATACGGATGGTCTGAAGATTTATACTACGATTAATTCGCATATGCAGCAGTATGCCGAGGAGGCAGTAGAGCAGCATTTAAGCTACCTGCAACCGATTTTCAATAAGGAGAAGGTGGGCAGTGCCAATGCTCCTTATGCCCGTTCTTTGGATAAGGATATCGTGGAGAAACTGCTGACTAAGGCAATGAAACAGACAGACCGCTATCGGCTGATGAAGAAAGCAGGAGCGTCTGAAAAGGAAATCCGTAAGGCTTTCAATCAGCCTCAGGAAATGACGGTTTTCTCTTGGCAGGGTGAAAAGGATACTATCATGACGCCGATGGATTCGATCCGTTATTACAAATCATTCTTGCGTGCGGGATTCATGTCGATGGATCCGATTAACGGGCATGTGAAGGCGTATGTGGGCGGACCCGACTATACGCATTTCCAATACGACATGGCTATGACGGGACGCCGTCAGGTGGGTTCTACTATCAAACCATACCTGTATACGCTGGCCATGGAGAATAATTTCTCTCCCTGCGATCAGGTGCGCCACGTGGAGCAGACGCTCATTGATGAAAATGGTATTCCTTGGTCGCCCCGTAATGCCAACAGCAAACGCTATGGCGAAATGGTAACGCTGAAATGGGGGTTGGCCAATTCGGACAACTGGGTTTCGGCTTATCTGATGGGTAAACTGAATCCTTATAATTTGAAGCGGTTGATTCGCAGTTTCGGAGTGCGCAATAAGGCGATTGATCCGGTGGTGTCTCTTTGTCTGGGTCCCTGTGAAATCTCTGTGGGAGAAATGGTGAGCGCGTATACGGCTTTCGCCAATAAAGGGATTCGGGTGGCTCCGTTGTTTGTGACTCGCATTGAGGATGGAGACGGCAACGTGATCAGTAACTTTACGCCTCAGATGGAAGAAGTAATCAGTGTGCAGAGTGCCTACAAGATGCTGGTAATGCTTCGTTCGGTGATTAATGAAGGTACGGGTGGACGTGTGCGTCGTTATGGTATCAAGGCCGATATGGGTGGTAAGACCGGTACGACAAATGAGAACTCGGATGCTTGGTTCATGGGCTTTACTCCTTCGCTGGTATCCGGTGTGTGGGTAGGAGGTGATGAGCGCGATATTCACTTTGGAAAAATGACCTACGGTCAGGGAGCTGCTGCTGCTTTGCCTATCTGGGCGATTTATATGAAAAAGGTGTTTGCCGACAAGACACTGGGATATTCGGAAGACGAAACATTTGATTTGCCGGAAGGCTTTGACCCGTGTGCCGGTTCAGAAACGCCGACGGAAGAATCGAAACAGGCTGGACTGGACGACTTGTTTAACTAAACTTCTACATTCGTTATGCATCGGTGTATCATCTGTATGGGAAGTAACTACCGGCGGAAGGAAAATATGGCTTTTGCCCGGGAGCAGCTGCAGAAGTGTTTCCCTTCTATCCGTTTTACGGCCGAGCAGGAGACTGCGCCTCTGGTGTTCCGTAATCTGGCGCTCTTTTCCAATCAGCTGGCAGTGTTCTTTACAGATGCAGATGAACAGGAGGTCATCAGCCAACTGAAAGAAATGGAGAAATCCGCCGGACGTTGTCCGTCGGACAAATTATATGAAAAAATATGCCTTGATATCGACTTGCTGGTCTTCGACAGCCGGGTGCTCAAACCGGATGATTTGAAAAGAGCGTATGTCGTAAAAGGTTTGGAAGAATTAAAATAGGTTTTGGATATGAAATTTTTAGGAATTATACCTGCCCGATATGCTTCTACTCGCTTCCCTGCGAAACCCTTGGCAATGCTGGGCGGAAAAACAGTCATACAGCGTGTGTATGAACAGGTGGCCGGCGTGTTGGATGATGCATATGTGGCTACGGACGATGAACGGATTGAAGCTGAGGTGCTCCGTTTTGGAGGAAAGGTGGTCATGACCTCTGTCAATCACAAGAGCGGTACCGACCGCTGTTATGAGGCTTGTACAAAGATTGGCGGTGATTTTGATGTGGTGGTCAATATTCAGGGCGATGAGCCTTTCATTCAGCCTTCTCAGTTGAATGCAGTGAAAGCTTGCTTTGATGATGCCTCCACCCAGATAGCAACGCTGGTGAAGCCTTTCTCGGCCGATGATTCATTCGCCGCACTTGAAAATGTCAATTCTCCGAAGGTGGTGGTGAATGCCAATTGGAATGCTATGTATTTCAGCCGTTCCATTATTCCTTTTCAGCGAAATGCCGAAAAGCAGGATTGGCTGAAAGGTCATACCTATTTTAAACATATCGGTTTGTATGCTTATCGCACGGAGGTGCTGCGCGAGATTACGGCATTGCCGCAGTCGCCGCTCGAGCTGGCTGAGTCGCTGGAGCAACTTCGCTGGTTGGAAAATGGATATAGAATTAAGGTGGGCATCAGTGAGGTGGAAACAATCGGAATTGACACACCGCAAGATTTGGCGCAGGCCGAGGCTTTTTTGAAGAACAGGGGATAAGCTATGAATCGTACGATACAACCCGAGATACAGCCTTTAAAGGATTTACAGATTTTAGTTCCCCAACGTAGTGTCTTGCCCAATGGTGTGCCGCTCACCGTGATCAATGCCGGTGAGCAGGAAGTGGTACGTATGGATATCCTTTTTGCCGGCGGACGTTGGCAGCAGTCGCAGAAACTGCAGGCTTTGTTTACGAACCGGATGCTCCGTGAGGGTACTCAACGTTACACTGCTGCGGTGCTGTCGGAAAAACTGGATTATTATGGTTCGTGGCTCGAACTGTCCAGTTCATCGGATTATGCTTATATCACCGTATATTCCTTGAACAAGTATTTTGCCGAAACGCTTGATGCGGTGGAATCGATGATTAAGGAACCGGTATTTCCGGAAAAGGAACTGCGCACCATTCTGGATGCAAATTTGCAGCAGTATTTGGTCAATACTTCCAAGGTGGATTTTTTAGCTCATCGCAGTTTGCTCAAATCGCTCTACGGCGAACAGCATCCTTGCGGAAAACTGGTCTGTGAGGATGATTTCCGTGCTGTAACCCCCGATGTGCTCCGTAGTTTTTATCAAAGTCATTACCATTCGGGCAATTGCCGGATTTTTCTGGCAGGGAAGGTCTCGGATGAAATCATCCGTCGTGTCACAGAAACTTTGGGTTCTCCCTTTGGTCAGCATACCTTGCAAGTGTCCCGTCCGGTTTTCCACATACAGACAACGGCCGATAAGCGCATCTTTACCGAGCGGGAAGATGCTATGCAGAGTGCTGTGAAGATGGGGTGTACCACCATTGAAAGGACTCATCCCGACTATCCCAAACTGCGTGTGCTGATGACGCTGTTTGGCGGTTATTTCGGTAGCCGTCTGATGTCGAACATCCGGGAAGAGAAAGGATACACATACGGCATTTCGGCCGGTATTATGTTTTATCCCGATAGCGGTTTGCTGCTGGTTTCTACTGAAGCGGCCAATGAGTATGTGGAGCCGTTGATAGCAGAGGTGTATCATGAAATCGACCGTTTGCACCAGGAATTGGTGTCGGAAGAGGAAATGACGATTGTACGCAACTATATGTTGGGTGAAATGTGCCGCAATTATGAATCGCCATTTTCTTTGTCGGATGCTTGGATTTTCGTGGCAACGTCTGGCGTTTCTGATGATTATTTTGCTCGTTCATTGCAGGCAGTCAATGAAATCACTCCGGCAGAAATCAGGGATTTGGCTCGGCAGTATTTGTGTAAAGATAATTTAAAAGAGATTGTAGCAGGTAAAAAGATGTCATAAATTGCTTCTTTCCAAAAGAGTTTATGTAACAGAATTGTATCTTTGCCTCAATTAAATAATAAAAAAGAGAATACAGAGAAATAATAAGAACGAATGAAGAAATATCTATATATGCCGCTTATCGCTGTGTTTTTGCTGCAGACAGGTGTCTCGGCACAGGAGAACGCAGAGAAAAAAGGGGGCTTTTTCGGAAAAGTGAAGGACGTTTTTTCAACAGAAATAAAAATCGGTAACTATACGTTCAAGGATGGAAGTGTGTATACCGGCGAGATGAAAGGACGCAAACCGAACGGTAAGGGAAAAACCGTTTTCAAGAACGGGGATATCTTTGAAGGTGAGTACGTGAAGGGAAAGCGTCAGGGGTTTGGTACTTATCTGTTTCCGGATGGAGAGAAATACGAGGGCCAGTGGTTTCAAGATCAGCAGCATGGCAAAGGAATTTACTATTTCATGAATAATAACCGCTATGACGGCATGTGGTTCCAGGATTATCAGCACGGCGAAGGCACGATGTATTATCATAACGGGGATTCGTACGTAGGTCACTGGGTGCACGATAAGCGTGAAGGTGAAGGTACGTATACCTGGGCCAATGGTGCTAAGTATACCGGCCAGTGGCAGAATAACAAAAAGAATGGTAAGGGGGTCATGAACTGGGATGACAGCTCCAAGTATGAGGGTGATTGGAAGGATGATGTCCGCCATGGAAAAGGTGTGTTTGAATATACCAACGGAGACAAATATGAAGGTGATTGGGCTGATGATATTCAGCACGGCATCGGAATTTATTTCTTTCACACAGGCGACCGTTATGAAGGAGAATATGTGTTAGGAGAACGTACAGGCGAAGGTACCTATTATCATGCCAATGGGGATAAGTATGCCGGCACTTTTAAGAATGGTGTACAGGAAGGAAAAGGAGTCTTTACGTGGGCTAACGGCGCTGTGTATGATGGTGACTGGAAGAATAACCAGCGCGAAGGAAAGGGTATTTATAAATGGAAGAATGGTGATGTCTATGAGGGTGAGTGGAAAGAGAATCGCCCGAACGGACAGGGTACACTGAAAACGGTGACCGGGATGACGTATACCGGCGGGTTTGTCAATGGTCTGGAAGATGGTCCCGGGGTGCAGACTGATAAGGATGGCAACCGTTTTGAAGGTTCTTTCAAACAGGGAAAGAAGAACGGTCCTTTTATCGAGTTGGATAAAGACGGCAATATATTGCGAAAAGGCACTTATAAGATGGGACGGGTGATGTAATATTCCGCATGATTGGATAAGCCTTTTGGTATAGATACTGGAGAAGAGGTTACACTTGATGTTGGTGTAACTTCTTCTTTTTTTTGTTTTATATATCGATAGATATGTTTATTTTTGCGGCATAAAAATGTTATATATCAATGTTTTATGAGAAAGTTTTACATTAACTTCTTGTCTCTTTCACTTTTTTCGTGGGGGCTTACTGCTTGCAGCAGCAATGACGAGCCGGCAGCTGATGAGTTGCAGTTTTTTCTACAATCCTCTATTGGGGGAGTGTCTCAAGCAGGAGGGGGGTCTATGTCGCGAACTCCCCAGCTGGATGCTCAAGGTCAGGGTACATTCAGCAATGGTGATGTGAATACAGTTTTTTTTCTTGACACCAATAATCACTGTCTCGAAAATTTTTCTTATACGTACGGCAAAACGTATTATTGGAATGATTTTCAACTGAACGAGGTAGGGACAGAGATGAAAGTTGCTGCATGCTATCCGGCGGTGAAAGCCGATCAGCCGGCCCGCTTTGTGTGGAACGTCACTTCGCTGGAGAATGCAACACCCGATTTCCTCGCGGCTTCTCCTGTCAGCGTGAAATCGGGAATCACCCAGCAGGTTCCTTTGAATTTTTCTCATTTGATGCATAGACTGGTTGTTGCATTGGAGGCAGATGGAGCCACCATTACCAATGGTGATCTGGCAGATGCCAAGGTGACTGTTGCTCGTTTTTATCCGGAGTCAGTGATCAATCTGTTTACAGCAACGGTAGAGGACGTATCGGGTTCTGTGGCTCAAATGCAGGCTAAAGGTACTGGCGTGAGCTTTATTCTTCCTCCGCAGCCAGTAGGGGATATCGAGGTAAAGATTGAGGTGAACTCTCATGCCCAAGTATTTAAATTGTCAGACCTCAAAGTGGCTTCTTCTCCTTTGACGCACTTGGAAAGCGGCAAGGCCTTTACTTTGAAAGTGCGGGTGAGCAAAAGTTCATTTACGATTACCGGACAAGGCATTGGTCCTTGGGGAAGTCAGGGAGAAGCCAATGGAGAAATTATAATCTAATTTTTGTAGCTGGAAAAAGATATGAAACGAATAATACGATGGGGGGCTCTGTGGCAGCTGATAGCTGTTTTCGCCCTGGCTTCATGTACGGCAGACGAATGGGAGGCAGCTTTGGTAAGCGGAACAGCAGATGTGGTGCAGATAACTGCTTCCATTGCGTCTCAGGCAGGCACCCGTATGCAGGTGGGAGATAAGGGGAATGAAGCCTTTCAACTGAATGATCAGATGTCTTTGTTTGTTACCCCAAAGGAACAAGGCGTGACTGCTTTGTTTACCCGCACCTTGGAACTGACGGCTACAGGATGGTCGCCGGAACTTACATGGCAGGAAATCAAGAGCGAACATGCTAAGTTTACAGCTTTCTATCCGCTTGTGTCCAATCCCAATGCAGAGACCTTTGTACATTCGGTGGCTACAGACCAGCGGACGAAGGAGGCTTATGCAGCATCCGATTTGCTTTCAGCCTCCGTTGAAGCATCTAAAGGTGCTCCTGTGACGCTTGAATTTCAGCATCGTTTGAGTCTGATTGCACTTCATTTGACCTCGGAGCATACGTTTACGGCTGAACAGCTGGAGCAGGCAATGGTTCGTGTGCATGCCTGTCCTTCGGTAGAAGTGCGCGTGGCCGATGGGGAAATCTCTGCTCCAAAGCGTCAGCCGGAGGTGGAAGATGTGGTTTTTCATCCGTCATCCGGTGGCGTCTATTATGTCATTCTTCCTCCACAGCCTATTCAGGATATATGGAGGGAAGGGTGGATCGATATAACAATTGGTCAGCAGACATATACATATAAAGCTCCTTTGCAGTTGAATAGCGGCGATGCCTTTACAGCTTTACAGCCGGGGCAGCAGTTGACGTTGAGGCTGAAGCTGGATAAAAATCAGCCGGTGGACGATTGGGCTGGCAAGACGGTGTGGACCTACGGATTAAAAAACATGCCGCCTGCTGATGAGTGGGGATACGCTTTCTCTACTGTGAAAGGCGACAAACGTTATTCTACGATGGGGCTGAAGTGGAAGGCAGACTATGGATGGTATGATTGCAACAAAACCAATCCTTCTGCCGGGTCGGGCGGTGACTCGGAGATGTGTTGGGCTGCAGCTGCTTCCAATATGATTCATTGGTGGCTCGATCAGAACAAAGAGTATGTGGACCGATTGGGGTATGATGGCCCGAAAGACTACATCCGTTCTACCGAAAGTGCCGTTTTTAATCTTTATAAAGAAGCTTTTTATAACGAAGGGCAACATTCCTATAATGCGTTAAACTGGTTCTTTACGGGCTGCCCGATGGAAATTGGTGTTGAAAATGAGGTGAAGCATGGTTTCTTTAAAGCGGTTTTCGGAGAAAAGACGGAAGTTACAACTTATGTTTCAATATCCGATGACGATGCTGCTGCTTTTTCTGCGCGTTTGAAGCAGGCTTTCCAGAATCAAGAAGCAATAGAGTGTACTATCTTGTTTAAAAGTGGCTATCTGCATGCCATCAATCTCTGGGGTGCCAAGTTTGATGAAAAAGGGGAAGTTTCACACATTTACATCACAGATAATAATGACACCGATTTAGATTCTCAGCCGGAACACCCGTATCTGGATCGATTTCAGACCCAGGCTGGCATATTGGAGAAAGCTGTGCGATACGAGGCTGGAGGCGGTGTCCTTATGGAGAGCAGTAATCCCGGTGATTTTTCTTTCCGCATCATTCAAATTACGACGCTTGGTTTGAAGAAGAAGGAATGGGAAGCTTATTTCAAAGCTCATGCACAATAAAGGTGTATTCGGGAGTTTGGTTAAATCTTGTATCAACCGAATGATGTAAAAACAGAATGTGAATGTATCAAACTCTTTTTCGTAAAGAAACGTCCCTGTCTCAGTTGTCTGGGGCAGGGACGTTTCTTACTATTTTGTCATTTGGAAACTTTTGCTTACATTCTCTGTTTAAACTTGTAAATAGCAAAAGTCATAGCTCCAATTTTAGTATCCAGTACGTTACCGTCTATTTGAATGTCTGATTCTTTGGGAGTAATCAGTTCGGGACAGTCCAGCGTGTTCTCTGCATCCAGTTCATCTGAATGAAAGAGAATGCATTTTCCTCTGTTTAATTGGACACTCTTCTTCAACCCTTTGAATTCCAGTTTTATTGTTTGAACCTTGTCGGAGGTGTTCACAATCTTGATGATGTAGGTTTTGTCAGGTTCATCCCATACAGCACTTGCAAACAGACCATTTTGTCCTTCCTGACCGCTTACTACTTTTCTGTGCATGGTCAGTGGAATGACATTAGTTCCCTTGTTGTGTCCATACAAGGCTTGTACATGCCAGCTGCAAGTTCTGACTGAACGAAGGTTGTCAAACCAAATTAAGTCTGGCCGCCATTGCCAACCCTCCGTGTGAGCTAATAGAGGTGCATAAGTAGCCATCTCCACCACATCAGCATTGCGTTCTACTCCTGTAAGAAAAGCAGCTTCGAGTAAAGAAGCGTGGAAGTGATTCCATTTTTTTCCTTTTCCATGGCAGGCGTACTCTCCGGCAAACACTTTCGGACCTTTGCGGTCGTAATTGTCATACCTGCTGCCTGATTTTAGGAACCAGTCTTCGGGACGGTAAAAATGCTCGTCTACAATATCTACTTTCAGTTTTTTCATTTCAGGCCATAGAAATTCGAAATCTTTTCCTTCAGAATTTGGACCTGAGGAACCGATGATTTTAATGTCAGGGTGTGTTTCTCGGATTGCTTTTACAAATAGCTTCAGGCGTTCCGGATATTCAGGACCCCATTGCTCGTTTCCTATTCCGATAAATTTCATGTTGAATGGAGCCGGATGTCCCATTTCAGCGCGTAACTTTCCCCATTGGGTGTCGGTGTCTCCGTTGGCAAACTCAATCAAGTCGAGTGCATCCTGTATGTAAGGACCTAATTCGTTTACACACACATGGGCTTCAGGTGTATTGTTTTGATATTGGCACGACAAACCGCAATTTAATATCGGTAGCGGCTCTGCTCCCATGTCTTCGGCAAGAAGGAATAGTTCGTAGAATCCCAGGCCGTAAGTTTGGTAGTAGTCAGGAAAGAAGCGGTGGGTGAAGGTATAGTGCCACCGGTTTTCGTTAATGGGTCTATTTTCAACCGGTCCCACAGAGTTTTTCCAATTATACCTGGTTGCTAAGTCGGTGCCTTCAACAATACATCCTCCAGGGAATCGGAATACACCTGGCTTAGTGTCAGCTAAGGCCTGAACTAGATCTTTCCTGAGTCCGTTTTTTCGGTTTTTCCACGTGTCTACAGGAAATAGAGAAATATGCTCTAAATCTATACTTCCTGCTGATGTCAGGAAAATACGTAAATGGGCTTTGGCGTGTGTTTCGCCGGGAGTCAGAATGATTTCATATTTCTTCCATTCTTTTGAATTAATAGTCATCTCTTGAGAATCAATTACCTGCGATTCTCCCATTGAAGCGTTGTTGATTAATTCTATCCTGATTTTTTGATTCGTTCCTCGAGCCCACGTGCTGAAACGGTATTGTTCGTTGGCTTTTACTCCTATGCCAAAGAATCCTTTGTTTTCAAGACCTGTGTGTTTGTGAGCATGTTTGTGGGCAGTAAGTCTCACATAGTGGGGATTACGTTCAAACGGACCATCCTCTTTTAGGGTGACATTTCCAAAAATATCCCATCCCATAAAATGCTGTGGAAACTCAAATGAGCGGTTTTTTACTAATTCAGCATATAAGCCTCCATCGGCACCATAGTTAATGTCTTCAAAGAAGTGTCCGTAAAGAGTTGATTTGATTTCTGCTCTAGCTTTATTGGTTTGAACCACCATATGGTTGTCAACTTGGGCGTACAGACTTACACTGGCAGACAGAGCTAAGGCTGAAAGAAATGTTACGTGTTTGTTCATTGCTGTGCTTCTCTTAATCTAATATTGGTATTATGATTATGCAGCGTTGATTATTGCCCATGGTTACTTGTTTCGAGCGGAATGGGTTGGTTATCTACGCGTTAGAATCTGTTTAAATCACCTAAAAGGCCTTCAATATGAAGGCCTTTTAGGTGATCCGCCTGGGGCTCGAACCCAGGACCCCAACATTAAAAGTGTTGTGCTC
>ERZ791889.224-NODE-224-length-40761-cov-6.176141_pt1 | contig 40761 bp, 64 predicted proteins | sample MGYA00510156_ERZ791889 | MGnify/ENA primary metagenome ERZ791889 (study PRJEB30046, sample SAMN00792108) | human gut metagenome | study: EMG produced TPA metagenomics assembly of the A metagenome-wide association study of gut microbiota in type 2...
TCATCATCTACTTTACTATCAGTTCTCTTAACTAGCTCTCTTAATAGTATAATAACTATTTTTTCAATAGCTATAGTTCCAAACCACTTACAAATGAAATATTTGAGAAATTTTATAACTACATTCATTAAATCACTCACCTTTAGCTAACTCAATATGTGGTTTATCCCAGCCCCAATCATATCCAAAAACTAAATTTACTCCTAATTGTTTTCCAGCTAATTCAAAAGTATCTCTTAATTTTTTCCAACGTGGGTCATTGCTACTATCTGTATTTTTCCAACCTACATAATAAATATCAACTGCTCTTCCTAACTGATGATTAGATTTTTTATTAATTCCATCTAATTGACTAGCACCTGTTTTAAAATATTCTTGTTGTTTTTCAGTTGTTCTAAGTCCTTCGTTTACCCAAAAGTCTACTTCTGAAATTGCTAAGGCATACCCAACCACTGCTATTAACTTGTGATTTACACCTTTGAGGTTCTCTCTTGTTCTTCTGCTAGCTCTATTCATTTTTACCTCCTAAAAATTAAAATTATACCTTATAATTATGCCTTAGAAGTGTTTTAAACCTCTAAGGCATTACATTATTAGAAAAATTTGTTAAATCTATTTTTAAATGCCTCTAAAGCACTTGAAGGTTTTGGAAGCTCTATTCTAGCTGCAAAAGTGTCAATTTTGTTATCTGAGAAAAGAATTTCTTCACATCTGCTCATAAAATCATTATATTCATCAACTAATCCTGCAACTGATAGCATTTTCATTCCTCTACTGTCTGCAAAATATTTATACTCTTGATATTCCTTTTCTAATTCTGACATTTCATCTTTTCCTTTTAGAAGTTCCTTAATCTCTTTTAATAATCTTACAATAGCTTTTAAATCTTTTAACATAAATATCATCTCCTTTAAACTCTTTTAAATCTATCTTTAAATTCTTTTAATGCTTTGCTTGGTGTAGGAAGTTGTATAGCTGCATATCCTACTGATTGAGCTTCAGATGCACTTAATGTATAGATTAGTCCTCTTAGCTCTATCATCATGTTTAAATACTCTGTAGCAAGAGCTGGATCCTGTAATTTCATTTCCTCAATTGTTGAAGGGGTATCCATTCCCTCATATTCTTTATACTGAGCTTCTACAACTTCTAAAATAGTTGCTTTATCCTCCCACTCGTGAGTCTCCCAGTTCCACTCAACTCTTGTACCCTCGATTTTTGGAACTGTTATAAGCTCTCCAGCCTCATTTACATACTGTCCAGCCTCAAGGGTTAAGATATCTCCTTTGTGCTCTACTTCATTGAATTGTAGCTCATATAGATTGTTCTTATATCTCTCATAAAGTGACATCTCTCTAATAGTATTCTTTTCTCTATCAAAAGTTGGGAAACTAAAAGGATAATCTTGCTCTACAACTATACAAGCTTGAGGGCTAAGTTCTGGATGATCTTTAAATAGATCCCCCTCTAGCACAACATCAACTTCTTGTTGTGATAAATTTACTGTGAAAAGCTCTTTTGATATTACATCTTTATTAAAAATTCTAAACATTTTATCCTCCTTTTTTAATTTGATTTAAACCATTTTATTAATCTTATTCCAGGAAAGTTCTCACTAGGTTGATTATCCCAGTCCTCTTTACTTTGACATTTATAATAAAGTTTTTAAGAACTCTCTAATCATAGGATAAATCCATTTATGACCGTATTCATTAGGATGTAAACCGTCTGGTGAATCTGATGAATTTGTTTTAAAATATTTGGCATTAAAATTTGTGTCCCAAGGTCTTAATCCACTATTGTGGAATAAATCCAAATAAGGAACTCCACGTAAAGAACAAGCTTTTTTACACTCTTCAACAAATTTATGCATATTACAATTTTCATCACTAGGAATTTCTGAGTATTTTTTTTGGTTTTGAGTTGTAAAACATGGAAGAGGACTAATAACAGCTACTCTTGTATCTGGAGCATTTTTTATAACATAGTCAAGTGTATAATTAAAGCAAGACATTAATGTATTATTAGTGTGAACTTCTATATTTTCAGGTTCAACAAATTCATCTTTATAAGTACCTAAACCATTTGTAGTAACTTGTCCCCACATATCATTTACTCCACCCATAATTGTTATTAAGTCTGCATTTCTCCAAGTATCTATAGTTTTTCTAGCAATTTGATAAAAAGCATTGTTATTATCATCTCTGTTTTTATAACCACTTCCACCAACTCCATTATTAATTGTAATAATACCAGTTTCAGATCTAATATAATCATGATAATTAACATTTGAACGAAAATTCTTTTCTGTAATGCTATCTCCAAATAATGCCCATTTTTTTCCTAATAAATTAGTACGTGGAAAAGTTTTTGTGTTAAAACTTTCATTAGTTAAAGTAACAATAGAATTTCTATTAGTTTCTTGTAAAAAGGCAGTATTAAAATTATCGTGTCTATGTTCACCAGATGCAGTATTTGTAGTTGAAATCCTTATATATTTACAATTAGAAGGTGTAGTGTAATCTTTATAAGTAACTCCCATATCTGAACTTAAATATTTTTTTTCTATATCATAAAACTCTACTTTGATGTTTGGATAAGAATTTACTTCTCCAGCAAATTTAATTGTATAGACAGTATCTGGCTTAACTGGAATATAATTTATTGTAGAACACCAATTTGGATGATCTAATAAAACTCCATTACTAAGAATTTTTTTATTTACACTTTCAGTATAACCTTCTAATAGATTTACATATTGAGTTGACCTTGAAACGTTATTATCAACTTTTAATTTTTTTACATCATCTTCCAAAACATCTTCTCTTCCTTTTGTTATAAATTCTATTTTTACATTCTCAAAGGGATATCGAGAATTTATAACATGAACGAATCTTATATATTTAGCTTTATTAGAATATATATCTTTATTTAAATCATATATTTCATCGCCGTCGGAACTATCAAAATATTTAAAAGCTATATGTTGATGAGATTCATCATAATAATGAATAGATGGTGCATTAACCTCTTTTCCACTACGAATACCAATAACTCTTTGAATATCTGTATAAATAACAGGTATCTCATCAGTTATTCCGATTGTATTTCCTGCAGATATAATATTTCCTGTTTCATCTATCCTTTTACCCTTAGTCCATTTTGGATGTATAATATTATGAATGCCTGTAACTGTTTTTAATTCCGTATCTACTTTTTCTATATCTTGTTCAAACTCAACTCTTGTTTTTCCACTTAAAGCTTGTGCATTAGAAGTGGAAGGACTACCAGCTATTAAGCTTTTAAGTTGTTCTATAACTTTTAGAGCTTCAGTTTGTGTTAAACTTATTTGCTTATTTCCCTCTGCTATAACTAACGAAGTTTGTTCAGAACCTTTATCGGTTACAGCTTTAACTTGCTTTGTACCCTCAGCAGTTACTAAACTAAGAGTCTCTGTTGTGAATTGTTCTTTTTCTTCTTCAGTTAAATAATCAACGCCTTTTACAGGAGTATCTCCCTTTTCTCCCTTCATGTTTACAAACTCAAAGTTAAACTTTCTCTCTAGTCTATTTACTTCATTAATCTGTTCTACTGTTACATTTACAGCAGGTTCTCCAACTTTGTTATCTACTGTAGCAGTTGCTAAAATATCAGGAATTATTTGTCCTAAGTCCTTTTCTGTCATATTTTTTCCTCCTTAAGTGTCATTATTAAATGCTTATCTCTTATTGTGAAGTCTGGTTGAATTGCAGGATCTCCCTTTTCTCCTTTTAATTCTGCTTTTTTCTCAGTTACATAGTCATCTATCTTTATTTTTGAAGCACTATCAAAATACTTAGCTGCTTCTTCTTTTGCAGTTAAATATATATGTTCATCTATTTTTGTTTTTGAATTAGCTACATGCTCATTGATTTGTTTCTCTGATTGTAACATTAAAAGTTCTATTCTTTTGATTTGATCTGCAATAGTTTCTTTTAAACTCCCTTCAGCATAAGCATTTATTGAACTTCCATTAGTAGTCTTTCTTACTTCAAATGTTAGATTTCTATTGATAGTGATTAACTCATTATCTTTGCTTAAAGCAAATTCAACTGTAACTTCTCCATTTCTTTCTAAAGCTACATCAGGTATAACTACTTCCATTGAGTTTTGTAGATCTTTAAAAGTATCTACAAATGGAACTGTAGCTGGAAAAGGTGGAAGATAATATACTTGAAGTTCATATCCTGTTAATTCAATCTCATCAGTAAATGTTAAACCTAAGAAATGTGTATTCTTATCCCCTTGCGTTGCATCTTCTATTCTCACAGTTTTGATTTTATTTATAGAGATTTCAATATTTGATATTCTTTTATTCATATTTACACCTCCCTCCGTTTTTATAATAATTTAACTTTTTTCATTAATGGCAATGTAGGCTTTTTTACATCAAAGTGTGAACTTCCTACTTCTGTCCATCTCGTTACACGTGGCCATGATCTAACACCGTCAGCCAGTCCACTATGCCAAGGGTTGAAAGTGAAATATCCATCATCATTCAACTGTGAATCACAATTTAAACTATTTCTAGTAATAGTAATTGCTCCAAATCCTCCTGTATCTGCATTAACTTTCACAGTCCTACTTTCACCTATTTTCATATCTTGAAGTCCTGAAATATATAACCAGACTTTATCGTGTCTATGAGTATCTCCACCACTATTAGTCCTTACAGTTAGTCCTGATTTTTGTGTTATAGTCCAGTCTGTGCTTGTACTACCAGTTTCAAACTCTAAAGCAACTTCTCCAACACAACTTCCATAATTTTTCCTTTTACTCCACTCTTTCATTTTGAAAAGAAGATCACTCATATGTTCCCTTCCCCAATAATGACCAAACTCATATAGTTCTTTCTCGGCATTAACAAACTCTGCAAATAAATAGTAGTCTGCTAAAGTCTTATTTGGCACATATTTACTTGAGTAGTCAATAAGAGATGTAAATACATAATCAAAGTGAGTAGCATCAGTTATTTTTGATTTTATAGAGTCTATGTAAGTGTTATATGCATGTTGCCATCTTAATAATTTTTCTTTTAAAGCTAACTGATCTCTATTAAGTGATTGTAATAGCTCTTTACTTAACATTTGCCCTTTTGTTACTGTCTTATAATCAACACCAGCTTGACTTCCTATCTTTCTAGTTAATTGAGAAAAGGTAGTATCAAGCATTCTCATAGAGACAGTTCCTTTTTTAAAGTCAGGATTTTTCTCTATGATTTCCATTAACTTTGCCATTAAACTCCCTCCTCCTTTAACCATTTCTCAATATATGCATGATTATCTATACAGCTTTTATATCCTGCTTTATTAAATACTTCATGTATTATCTCTTTGCTACGAGTTTCAATTATCCAAGTTCCATCTATTGCTTTACCTAGAGTATTATCAGTAATAAATCCTCCCCAATCATGTTTTACATTCAAGTGAGCAATTCCGTTATATTGATCTTCTATTTCTTGCTCATAGCTCTTAATACCTGCTGTCCCTTGAGTTTCTCCTTCCCAAGCTACAACAGTTTTATGATTTACAAATAGATAATCACCAACCTTGTAATCAACTGCAACTTCGAGCGGAACTGTGATGGCAATCTCGACAGTTGGAGATCCATAACGGCTAAATATACTATCTGCAAGTGTTGCACTAAATGTAGCTTTATCAGTATATGATAGTTTATTAATCCCTTTTATCACTATTTCTTCAGGAGTATTAGGAATTAACATTCTAAGCTTATTAAAAGATGCTAATGAGTTGAAATATCTTTTAGTCCTCTCTTTATCATCTTTAAAATCGTGATCATACTTAACAACCATATTATTGACAATATTGTCATCAGTGATCCTTTTTTCATCAACTGAAATAATATTTTCCTCTGAAACTGTTATACCCTCTGTTCCAATTGTAGGTTGTTTATGTAACTTTAAACCTAGTTTTCCGTTTAAATTCACAAATGGGAATATAGCACAAGGTTTATAGATATTTTCTATTAAAAACTCATAAGGATCCTCGATAGGCTCTCTAAACTCTAAATAAAAGTTATAAGTAGATCTATTTAAAGTATCTTTGATAGATTTTAAACTTTCTAAATCAACAAAATCATAATATTTGTTACTTAGATAAGGCACTTGCACTTCCAGCTCTGGAGTAGAGAAAACTATTTTAAATATCATTTCAACAAAATCTATAACATGACCTTCAAATGTGATAACTTTAGTTAAGATAGGTTTTCCATTATCATTTGTTTCTCCCTCATCAATTTCTTTTATGCTAAAACCTTTTCTAACTCCATTTTCTATAAAAAAAGGAAGTCTATACTTGTTAATATCATCTATAGTTTCACTTGAATACTCTGATAATTCTCTATCAAATATAGAAGCTTTTAATCTGTCTTGGAAGTCTGCTATTTCAAATGTGTACTTAGTTTCAAACTCATCATTTGATATAGCTCTAATAAGTCCTCTGTAGATTAATTTCATACTTCCATCTCCACACAAAGCAAATACATCAACCATTTCTCCATACGTCATCGAATTAGCACTATTCATTCTCTCATACAACCACTTTGAGATCTCATAATCTACATTAACAACTTCAAAACTTAATGAAGAAACAGAGCATTGTGAGTCTTTAGGAGTAATAGAAGTTCCTCCACCCTCTGGAATACTCATATATGGCTTAGTATCATATCCATTTATTTTCAAACCTTTTCTAGTAGAGAGAAATAGCTCCTTTTTTTCAAGTCCTGTTCTCAATGAATCATAAATTTTTACTGCATAATGATAAAAGATTTTGCTATAGTCAATAGCATAATTATCATTATTTTTTATTTCTATTTTCATCATAAATAATCAACTCTCTCTCTAACTTTCATTGTGATGTCATAGTAAGCTTTATTTTGTTTAGGCTTAATATCTTTAATATCAAATCTGAAAAAAGGCTCTGTTTTAATAGTTTTCATATCAATATATCCTTTTTCTTCTAGTAAGACTTTAGAAATAGTTATCAACTTTCTATTTCTTTTAGCCTCTAAGCATTGTTTTATAATCTCTTCAGCTTCTGAAAAGGTTAAATATTGAAGTGATATAGTATATTGATGCTCTACCCATCTCACTATATTAAATTCTTCTCCAGTCTCTGATTGCTGGTAAATAGTTCCATCTTTTTCATTGATACCTTCGTATTTACAGCCTTTTATTTTATATTTATTTAATCTATTAATTGATGTCAGTGTTTGAACTTGCAAGTTATCACCTCCAATTATTTTTTGCAATAAAAAAATCCCCAGAATATCATCTGAGGATTTAAAAAATATTATTCACTTGTATATAAATAAAATTTTATTCTTCTATTTCTAATTCTCTTTTTATTGCTTCTTGTAACAAATTTGAAAAGTTTAGATTGTAACTTTTTCCCATTTCATTTAACCAACTAGGAATAGTTACATTTTTTCTAACTGTAGTTTTTTGAGTATCTTTAATATATTGAACCAAATCAAACCCTACTAATGTTACAAAACAATTCTTAGCTGTTTCTTCTTTTTCTTTTTCTGTTTCAAGAAAATTCAAAGAATCTTTTATATTTACCTTTTCAATCGGAGTAGCTTTAGGAAGTGGTTTTTTTTCAAGATAATAATCCATCAAATTTATTCCTAACCAGTCTATTGCCATTCTATAGGCATCTTCAATATTTTCTCCACAAGTTCCACCTTCAAAATCAGCAAAGAAAACACTATACTGACCATCTTCTTCACGGCAAAATATACTTGGATATGTAACAAACATTTTATCCCCTCCTTTATTTTTAAACTCATGAGTAAGGACAGGGCTATTTATCTAGCCCTGCTTGCTTCAAAATAGCTTTTTCAAGCACTTTTGAAAGCTCCTTACTATGACAAGGTACTTCGGTTACCTTACCGGTTTGGAAATTCTTAAATCTCCTATGAGAACCTTTTCCACCATTTATTTGGATGAAACCGTTTTTCAAAAGAAATCTAATCATTTCCTTAGAATTCATTGGCATCCTAATCACCTCATTAATATTATACACATTAATACGTATAAAGTCAATAGTTTTTTTAAATCCTCAGATAATATTCAGTTGCCAATGTTCAATCTCCTCTTGACTTTTTTTAAAAGATATAGTAATACAATAGTGATTAAATTTTAAAGGAGAGATTTTATGAAAAAATTGATTTTAAGTCTATTTTTAGGATTATGCTTGATTGGATGTACCGCCGCTAAAGTGGGAGAGCCTTTTAATTATGGAACTAAAACAGCTAAATTTTTAACAGAAAATTATTTAAGATATCAAAAAGATACAGTCACTTTAGACGAGTATTATTCCGCTAGTTCTTTATCTCGAACTGACTCTATTATTAATCCACATCCTGATTTACAATTTAATTTAGAGTATTATCCAAAATACAAGCAAACTTTAGCTTGTTTCCCTTCTGATTATTTCGGATACGACGGAATATTAAAAGGTATTTTGATTTCAAATGGTAAAGAGACACTGCATATAAAAATCACTAATCTTTCAAACATCGGAAATGATGAAGTGCCTAATAAAACTCTGACATTAATTGAAACAAAACAATTATTCAATATTCTAAAATCACAAGAACCTATAATCATTAGAGTATATAAAAGTCAAGGATATTACGACTTAAAATTTCTTGAAAAATTCAGACCTGTTATGATTGAACTTCTTGAAGTTAGTTTAAACTTAAAGACTTATAACACAGCTTTATAAAGAACTTAAAAGATAGCGATTTGCTATCTTTTTTTCTTTCCAATCAAAGTAACATTGTATCCGTCTTTTAGCTCTTTTTCTATTTGCTTAATCATAACTTTAGCCATTTGAGAGTCTGAAACATCTATAATTACATTTCCTTCACTTTCTTTTCCAGCATCTTCAACTCTTTTATCTATTTCATCGTCATATCTATTTTTAGTTGTTTCTCTTTCACTACTTCCGTCACTGTCACCTCTAACAACTGAAGAAGCCACTCCAAAAGCTGCGGCAACTGCTGCATTTTTAGCAGCTCCAGCAAATTTAGAAGCTGATAGTGGTGGATCAGAAACTACAGTTGATATAGCAATAGCCAAATCGGATGCTGCTTGTGTAGCGTGTTTATTTCCTAGTGAGTATAAAAGTTCAGCAAGTTGTAATTGTGCAAATTTTTTAAAATCATCTAATGATTTCAATTGTCCTTTAGCAAGCATATCATAAGCTTCCATAGTTGCATTATATGAACGTTGCATAATAGCCTCTTTATAATCAGCAGCAGTAATTCTATCTTTTTGCCCCTTTTTGTCTAAAATTTTCTCTCTTTTCAGTGCATTTTCTTCAATCTTTTGTAGTGTATCAACTGCTTGTTGCTTATAATCTTCACTACTGTTATAGAAATCTAATCTATTTTGTAGTTCTTCTGCCTCTCTCTCCAACCTAGCTAATTCAAGTTCTTTCATACGTTGCTCTTTAAACTCTTCTATTTGAGTTTCAGTTAATGATCCGTTCTCTCTCATCTCTGCCAGTTGAGTTAAGAACTCCCACTCATTTGCTAACAATTCTGCTTGATACTCTTTCCTTTTCTCCGCCTCTGCTTGTAAGAATAAATCTTCTCTATTTTCAGCATTTAAAGTAGTATTTTGAGTTATTTGTAGTTCTACTTCTATAACTTTCTTTTTGAACTCATTAGCTTTCTCAAGTTCTCCAAGTTTTCTATAAAACTCTTCCATTTCTCTATAAAGCGAGGCATTAGATGTTCTTTGTTGTTGTAGCAACTCTTGATCTTTAAGTTTTACATTTCTATCATATTCATCTTTAGAAATAATACCCATATTTAAGAGATTTTGTTGTTCTTGCATATAATCTTTTTTCTTTTTTAAATAATCAATATCAACTTTAACTAGTTTGTTTTTATGCTCTTTTTCTTTAGCTTCTACTGCTTCTGCTCGATCAATAGATGCTTGAACTGCAGCTTGTTTAGCCTCAAGAGCTTGTTGTGCTTTCCTTTTCTTCTCTTCCTCTGCTCTTTTCTCTTCAAGTTCTTTTTGTTGCTGAGCGAGTATTTCTTCTCCTCTTTTTATCTCAGCTTTAAGAGCTGTTATTTCTCCTAATAACTCGCCTTTTTCTCTATCTCTATATCTAGCACTTTTATTTTTATTTAATTTAGCTTTTTTAGCTTCTAATTCTGCTAATTTAGCTCTATTGCTATCTAAGTTCTCAACTGCATTATCTTGTCCGTCTATAGCTTGTCTAATCTCTTTAATAGTCACATAAATCGGCTCTTCCATCCATGTTACAAACTGTCTCCAACGGCTATCCATAGCATTACATAATCTATCCCATTCAGTTTTAATATTAGCAGTTGCTATCTCATAAGCTGTATTTAATTCTCCTGATTTATTTTTCATATCATTTAGCTTTTCACTAAACTTCTGAGCATTTAATCCTGTTAAGTTAAGAGCAGCACTTCCAGCCTCGACACTTCCGAACAAGTCTACTATTGACTTATTAGTACTCTTAGCATGTTGTTCCATTAAGTTTAAAGCTCCTTGGAGATCTCCACCATTTGAGATAAAGTCTCTAAAGCTTTGACCTGCTATCTTAGTAAAAACATCAGCAGCCTTTTGCCCTTCTTTTGATAATTCTGATAGCATAGTCTTTAGCATAGTAGTAGATTTAGCAGTATTATTTCCATTTTGAGTCATTTGAGCTAATGCAGCCCCTATGTCATTAAGAGCTACATTAAGAGGAGCAGCTATTGAAGTTACATCAGATAAATATGATCCTAGTTCTCCAACTGTCGTTACCCCTTTATTCTGCACTGTTAATAACCAATCTGCTATCTCTCCTGCTTCTGTAGCAGTCATTTTATAAGCATTCATTATAGATGATATAGTCTGTATTGAAGTTTCAGTTGTAGTTAATCCTGCCTGTGCTGTCTTGGTTGCTACTTCTAAGAAATTTACTAAATCTTCTTTAGCAACTCCTGATGATAAAGCTTGATAAGCTCCGTTCGCTATATCTTCCTTAGCTTGTCCCGTTCTAATAGACAAGTTAATGAACTCATCAGCATATTTATTAAGTTCCTCTCTAGAGCCTTTAAGTAGTGTATTTACAGTTGATAACTGCTTTTGAAAGGCAATCATATCTTGAATAGCTAAACGTGTTTTATTAGCAAAATAAACAGCTGCAGCAGCAAGAGAAAACTTTGATTTGATAGCTTTTCCTATAAAACTACTCATACTATCAAAATTTTTATTTATTTTTCCAGTACTTTCTGAGGTTTTATCTTCCATTTTTTCAAGTCCATCAGTATATTCTTTAGTTGTCAATTTAGCAATATACTGTAAGACATATTCATTTGAATAAGGTATCATCTATCTACCTCCCAGCATTGCTTTTAATTGCATTAAACCATTATAATTTTGTCCTTGAACTACTTTCACACCTTTTTTAAAAGATGAACTGTATTTTTCAAGAGTTCTCTTATAGTTTGCATTTCCATCTTTAGATTTTAAATGCAAGTGATTATCTACTATTTCAGCTAACCTTAAACTCTGTTCTCCTATCAGTGCTTCTATTCCATTCATTGCATTAAAAAAGATATTAGCATTAGTATTTAACGCTTCCTCAATAGTCGAATTAGTATAGTGGCAGTATTTAACTATCAAATAATCAAAGTTAATAGTTACTTCATCATCATTACTACCCTCTTCAACATTTTCTATATCATCATTATCTTTTTTATTAGATAATATAGTTAAACATTGAGTTAATACATCAAATAGTTCTATATTGCCTAGCATTTCAGTGTCTAAAGAAGGTAACATGATATTTATTACTTGATTACAAGTTTGCCTATAGTCAGTATTTATCTTCTCAAAATCCATTGTATTTATCTTTATCCACTCTCTAAGTGTGAGAGGTTTAACTTCATAGTCTACAAATCTAATAGTTATATATTTTCTCTTTTCAAGATAGTTTTCTAAATTAGTAAATTTAATCATTGCTATCCTCCTTATTTAATATTCAGCGATACCCCTCATAATTGAGGGATATATCAAAATATTAAATTACTCATTTTTGGTATATGTACCTATTGTGAATAATTTTCTATATGTAGGTGATTCTGGGTTTTCATCAGCTGCAAATTCAAAAGTTAAATCACATTTAGCTTGTCCATCAACTTTAAATGAGAAGTTTGTATCTGCTTTTACAAATACTTTAGGTCCTGTGATGTCATAATCTTTAGAAGCTCCTGCCGAGATTGGATGTACTTCTAATTTACCTTCATACATTTCTTTCCCACTAGTAGAAAAAGCATAACCTGTTTTACCTTTCTCATACACATTTGTAAGTGCTGATAGTATCTCAAGATCTGCCCATATAGAACATTTTAGAGTAGTTTCTCCTGGTAATGTTCTACTCTTATAAGGTCCAGTTAATTGGTCCACTTCATATTTATAAGTCTCTGTTGTACATGAAAATACACAATCAGATTCTTTATCAGTAAGGGCTATAATAACTGGTGTAGATGTGTCTTTTGGTGTAAATTTAAGTTCACATTCTCCTAATGGGAACTCTTTTTTTTCTAAAACTGCCATTTTAACCTCCTATTTTTATTATTTAATTTGATACTTCAATAAGATGTCCATTTACTATTTTAAAATCTGATTCTCCTGTAATTTGTCTATGAATCAATCTTTTGTTTTTTATCATTAGATTTGGCATAGTTTCATGACTTGGAGCATAAAGTATCAAATTATTATTTTTTATTAGTATAGAAACATTTGTTCCAAATAGAATTTCTATATCTTTTTTATCTCCATTGCTTAAAGCAACTGCTTTTACTTTTATTTTATTAGTCTTGTTACCTTTGAAAGCAAAAAAAGGTTCTGCTATTAATTTAACTTTATACATAAAAATAACAGCTGAATTGTCCAAGGTTATTATTCTTAGTTCTCCTTCTTTAGTCAAACTTGAAAAAGTTCTATCAATTCTCAAGTTATTCAAAGTCTCTTCACTAAGTGATAGAGTTGTTTTAAATGTAATTTCCTTACACAATTCAATAATCTCTTTTATCTCAAGGCTTTCATCAGTTTTTATATCTTCAGTTTTTACTTTTATTTCCAATGATGTATCCTCTTCTTTTAAAGTGACTCCTAAATTCACATCATTGAAATAAACATAACAAGGTCCTAGTGGTAAGTACACAACACTATCACCTACCTTATGAATAAATTTCTTGTTTTTTTAGTTTCATCAGTGCTTATGCCTTCTTCTAATTGAGCCTCTCTGATTGATTTAAGTGTAGCTCTAAAATCAATCATCATATTAATTCCAAGGTCTATAAAATCTACATGAGCTATATGTTCATACATTTTAGACAGAACATAGTTTTTACATAGAGAAGAAATAACATAAGCTCCATTCTCAGTTGATTCTAGCTTTTTTAAATTAATAGATGCTTCAATTATTCCAACTGCTGCCCTCTCAAGATCTCTAATTTGCTTTAGAAACTCATCATCATTGAGTCCACTAAAATGTTTTAGAGTATTCTCAGTGCTTTTAGGCATCAAGACACCTTTTATATATATTCCTTCTTCCATTAACCCTCCTAGCTAGAGAAAAGGGGCATATACCCCTTATACTCTCTAAGAAATAGTAACTTTATATCTCTTATATCTACTTAAAGATAATAAGCATGGCATAGGTGCAGATTTATTCCACATTCCTGTACTTCCAGTCATTGCTTCTACTCTTAGATCTCCAGCTATTGTTTTAGCTCTAATTAGTTTAGATTGATTAGTTTTAACATCTCCATATTGAAGGCATCCATATCCTACTGCAAGGTTACTTCTTTGAGATAAAATAATTAAATCTTTAGTTTCAATTAAAGCATCATCAACACCTTTGGCATCTAGTAAAAGATTTATTTTTAATCCTTCTCCCATTTCAAGATATGGAGATTCTCCATGCACAAATTTAACATTATTGATATTTTGTCTAGTATCATTAGCTTCATTTTTTAAAGCATTAAATACTGTTAGTCCTACTTCAACCTCAGGGAAAACTCCTACTTTAGTATGATATTCCATAATTACTTTTAAAATTTCATCTGAGTATTTAGTTTTAGAATTCCATTGAAGTTCAGTTTCATCAGTAACTCCAACATTAAATTCTTTATTATTTTTATCAGTATAAGTACCTTTTAAATAAGCTTGGTTACATTGTTTAATAGCTCTATTTTTTAATGCAGCTCCTAAGAATCTTGCTGCTTTAGCTTCTAGTTGCTCCATAGGTTTAATTTCTTGTCCTGTAGTTGTTATTGCAGGAACTCCAGCTTGAGCTGCTATTAGATCAGATGGTTGATATATATACTGTGATCCGATGATGTCTGGTTCAAATTCTATAATGTTAGAACCATCTTTCCCGATGATAGGTAAAATATCATTTCTTCCAACTATTCCTGCTGTAACAAAGAAGTCATTCATATCCTCAATTCTAATTTTTTCAATAGGTGATAGATATTCATTTCCACTATTTACAAATTTAGAATAGTAATATTCAGAGATAGTTACTTTTTTAGACATTTCAGCTATAAGATTTATTAAATATATCATTCTCTTCATTTCTTCATTCATGTTTAAGCCTCCTTAGTACCTTTTAATTCATTAGTTAATATAATTCCTGCTAATTTAAGTGCAGATATAGCAGTTTTATCAGTTCCCCAAGTAACACCTTTTATCCATTCTTTAGCAACTATTGCATAAGTAGAAATAGAACCTATTTCTTTTGCTTGAAATGTTCTAGTTTCTCCTGTGTATAGTCCTGCTATAATACCTTTATTTTCATCTCCTGCTACATAAGGATAAAATAATCCATCTGTTTTATGTTGTGCCACAGGTTGTAAATATTCCACTTTTCCTGCTGCAAATTCAACTCTCATATCAGGTTGTAATCTTTTTATTGTATTTTCTCCTGCTGGAACTTCTCTTCTTTCAAATACTCCCATTTTTTTCCTCCTTAATTAAATTAATATAAAGCAGCTATTCTTTTAGCTTTTTCGATAGGTGACTCTTCTTTTTTGTCACTAAATTCTTTAGAATCTGTGTAGTTCTTAAATAACTCTTTAAAAGGACTTTCACCTTCTGAAAACTCTTTTAACTTAGTTGCCATGCTTACTTTTTCATTCTCTGAGAACTCAATGATATTTGAATACTCTGCTTCTTCATAAGCCTTATTAATAGCAAACTCAAGCATTTTATGCAGAACTGGCGGAAACATTGAAACTAATTTCTTTTTAGTCTCATCTCTCTCTGCCTCTCTTGCAAACTCAGCTTTAGCTTTTGCAAATATCTCCTGAGGTGTTAGATTGTTGACAGGTTTAGCACTAAGCATAAGCCCTAATCCATCAGCTATTGATTTTAAAGTATCTTGTGAGAACTCAGCAGTCTTTTCAACTGTATAACCTTGCTCTCTCAAGCTAGCTATCATCTCATCTGTAGTTAATTCTCTTACTTGAATTTCTTCTTTTTTTTCTTCTTCAAGATCAATAGTCTCTGAACTTTCCATTTCTGTTAAGTCTTGAGAAAACTCACTAAATGATTGATCTAAATCTTTGATGTGAGGCGGTGCATAACCTAAGATAGCTAAATGATTAGGTTCTCCGTCTGCTCCTATTCCTATCGAAAGATTTGGATATTTATCCTTTATACTTTCTCCAAGTGAGTTATATGCAAACTCTCCTATTAAGTACCCTTGATCATCTACATCAGTAACTTTACAAGTCCCCGCGACTGGAATTGCAGTGACTGGATATCCGTTGTTTACCCAATCCCCTACGTGTCCAGCAGTAATGTTAAACTCTTTTCCTACCCAGCTTTTTAATTTATCTGCTGAGTAATTCCCTTTTTTTCCATAGTCTCCTGCTTTGAAAATTCTAGGCATTTCTATCCCTCCTTTCTATTTTTTATTTACTAGCTCTTGATATTTAGTAACTATTTCATCAGTTAGATATTTTCTGAAATTAGCATTTGCTGGATGCACTAAGTCTAAATATTTATCTCCTTTTCCTTTGAAATGAGGCATTGTTATAACAAATGCTTTATCAGTCTGTACAAGTCTAATTCCGTGTATGATTAATTGATTATCTAGTGTAACCTCAGCAATTGCTTTTACTTTTTTTTCATCTTTTAATCTGATTTTTATATCTGTAACTTTCATCTATTTATCTCCTTTTAAATATTTATTTATTAGTGCTGCATAATGTTTAACTTGATTCTTTGAGAAACCTATAAAAGTTCTTCCAGGAACATTCCCCCAAGGACTTTCAACTCTTCTAGTTCTCCTGTGTTGTCTTACAGTTTCAGTTCTGCCTCTTCTCCTTCTCTGATGCTCTCTGACATTTTCATCAACTAACTTAGATCCAAACTCTCCTTTTTTAGCTCCAAAGTTTTGAAAAGCTGCATATTCTTTATTAGTTCCCACGATTGCAGCATCCTTAGTAGCTTTACTACTGATACTTCCTCTAAGTTCTCCAGTATCAACAAGTGGTTTTGAACTTCCTTTTCTTCTTCTTGACACTGTGCTTTCTTTCAAGGGCTCCCATGCAACTCCGTTGGGATCTTTAGAGTGTCTAAATCTCATATCAGTCTTAGTTTTCATATCTTCTGCTATTTGAAGCATAAGAGATTGAGTGTTAACTGCTTTCTTCTTGAGTTCTTCCAGCCCTTTTAACACAAGCTTTGAGTTATTAGTTACTTTGATACTCATTTTCTTTTAGCCTCTTGTCTACGTTTCTCTTCTTTGATACCTTGAGCTTTTCCAACATAGAAAGCTATAACACCACCGATACACATTCCAAGTGCTATATATCCTGCTATTTGCATACTTAACACCTCCTAAACCTCAAGTTTTAGTTGATTTTTCATTTCTGCCAACTCTTTTTCTTTTTGCTTGATAGCTTTTTTCATTCCTGAAACTTGACTGCCATAAAAGCTTCCCATTTCCTTTTTAAGCTCTTTTATATCCTTAGTAATAGATTTACTTACCTTCAATCCATACTCTTCCAATTCCTCAGCATTGAGGGCTATACGTTGACTTCTACAACCGTGGTGATTTGGAGGAAGGTAGTTATTCCAGAACGGATGATCGAGTGGGAATACTTTTCCGTCTAAAGCTTTACAGATGTCAGACTGCCTATTATCATCTACTCCATCATAAAGCCCATAAGGCTTGTTTTTTTTATTAAGCTGTTGATTATAGAAAGCTCCTGCATTATATGCAGATGCCATATTATTTCTATAAACTAACTCCAAGTACCAAGGGCTATCTCCAAGACCCGATTTATTTAAAACTTCCTTACTCATCTCTAACCAAGTTTTAAAAGTTCCTCCATTTTTCAAGTTATCAAGTAAGTTGTAATAAAGCTTTTTAGTAACTTCTAACTCTGTACTTCTCTTCATATAGAAGAACTGTTCATCAACTTTTTTAGTGATATCTTCAATCACATCATAGAGAACAGGAAATTTCTTACAAAACCAATTAATCGCCTCCGTAAAACTTAATTTGAAAGGATTTAATTCATCTTCCGAAAATTCTATCGACTGAATATTAAACTCGTTCAAGTAGCCTTGTAAAGCTCCTAAAATCAATCTCTCTTTTAAACTCTCTAAATCGAGTGATATTTTCTCTATATCTTCAAGATTTTTCACTTTTTCAAACTCTTTTTTGATTTGCTTAGTGACTTCTTTGATAATCTCATCAGAGTTCTCTAAGATCATCTCTTCAAACTCTTTTTGCTTAGCTCTTGCATTTTCCAACAGCTCATCTATTTTTTTTTTACTGAACTCAGGACCTATCCCAGCACTTATTTTTTTAACTAGATAACTCTTTTCAATTCCTAGCTGTTCTGAAATAAAATCAATATTTACTTCAAAACCTGCACTTGATAACTTGTTGATGTTATCTAGTTTAAGACTATTCAATTCTTGCTGTTTCTTTTGTTGCTCTATCTTCTCAGTATCTGTGAATACTTTCTCAAGTGAGAACTCAAACTCTTTAGCATTATAGCCATGGAACTTTGCATCTATTTCGATTAACTGGAATAAGCTATCTGAAACAAATCTACATATCTCTTCCACAACTTCATCAAAGCCCTCTTTGTGAACTTCACCTAGAGAATAAGATCCAGTCCCTCCTCCGTTATCCATAGTCAATGTTGATCCTAAAATATTTTGAACTAGCTTTTCTTTCTCTCTCTGCTCCAGCTCTGTATAAATGCTAGGCTCTAAGTCAGATAGTTTTATAAAATCAACTGACTTTTTCAAGTCAAATTCTCTGATGTTCCGTGTAGGAATACCTATTGATTTCATGTAATCAGGCTTTTCTATACTCTTAGCAAGTTCTTCAAGCTCTTCATCAGTACTGTTAATGTCATAAGGATAAACAGGAATTACATTTCCATATTTCGTTGCTAGCCCTCTTAGTTGCTTACTAAAAAGTTCTTTATCTAAAAATGATTGTTGACAGCTATTAAATATAGTCTGCCCCTTAGGTTGTGCTGGATTCCACTTATGAATGCACAATAAAAATTTCTCTCTATTTAGTTCTATTTCTTTAGTTCCTATTTTTAGTACCCATTTCTTTTCTTGAGATTTATACAATAGATTGTCAAAAGGGATAGGGATAAGAGTGTTAATAGTGAAGTCATCATTATAAATGATTTCAAAACAAGAATATCCAAAGTACCGAGCAGTTATTAAGTGATTTACAATTCTATTAAACTTAATTCCTGAAAATCTTTCTTGAATTTCTTTTTCAAGTTCAATATTCTCATCTAGCTTTGATACTACTAATGCTTTTCTTCCAGCTACTGCTCTTTCAAGTTTTTGTAAAGCAGATGATATATCAATGTCTTTAATAATCTTTTTTATTAAGTCAGTGTCTAGCTCCTCAGTAGTAGAGCTAATTCCGTCAAATAGCTTTGTTACTATTGAAACTAAGTATTCTTTTTTCAATTAATCACCTCCTATTTCCTATGAATTTTAATCTATTTTTGAGAGGTATAAAGTCATATTCCTCTAACCCATAACTTGCCGCATCAAAAGAGTGAGGGTCAATGTTATACTTTCCAGCTTGTATCTCTCCGTTTTTATCTTTTTTATATACACATTCCTCAGCTGTCGCCTTGGTATTAGGGCATCTATCTATATCAATAACTATTCTTGAGAAACTTCTTAACAATTGCTCGTGATATTCAACAGAGCCTTTTCCTTTAGTAGCTCCATAAATGTTAAATCCAGCATCATAGAAGTCTGCTATTGTCTGTGATGATGCACTATCTGCATAAATTGGAATATTATTATTTTTTAAAGCTTGTAATCCTTGCATTAATTCCTGTGTAGTCTTACCTTTGTCGTAATACTCCCAATAAATATACAATTCGTTTAAAACAGGATTTACTGCCATCATAAGACCACAAGTGTAAGAAATAGAAAATCCCCAGTCAATGCCTCTATATAAATGCTTTCTATCTATCTTTCCAGCTACATATCTTTCAAATACATCTTTCTCAAATACTGCATTGTATAAAACTAAGTCTCCATCTGCTCCAAACTTTCCATCACGAGCTATACGTCTAATCCGAGGATCTTTCTCACTCTCTAACTCATATATAAAACTTGCTGGAAGAAATGGATTATCTTTATAAGTCGAATGATGAACTTTAATTACAAATTTTTCTTTAGTTCCATCTTCTAAAGTGATAGTATCAATTTTTACTAACTCTCTTTTCTTATAAAGCTCTTCCTCATCAAAGTTAAATCCCTCATCAGTAAAGAACATCTTATATATAGATGATAGCCTTGAAACAGGATTGCACATCAACACAAGATGCTTTTTAATATTAAGTCCTCTCAATCTTTTTCTAAGCTCTTTTATATCCTCTATACTTAGCTCATCTGCCTCTTCTATGAGAATATAATCAATATTCTTAATTGATTTTAGTTTTCTCCAGTCATCCATTCCTTTAAAGATTATCTTAGAACCATTCTTTATATTTTCAGCCTCATAAGGAGATTTAATCAGTTTCCACTTTTTCCTAACTCCTAATGTGTCAAATGCCTCTTTTAAATCCTCGTAACAGCTATCTTTTAAAGTTGAATATACTTTTCTAACTACTAGAATTTTCCTTTTCTCCTGTGTAGCAAGTAATGCAGTTTTTAAAAACCCTGTAAAACTCTTACCACTTCCATATCCTCCAATCATAAGCAATATGTCAAAGTTCCAGTCTTGTAATACATTGAAAAAGTGTTCTTTAATCTTTAATTTAGCCATTACTTTATTACCTCTATTTTTAAAGTTCCGTCATCTTCATCGCCTTTGTTACTACTTTCTTCTTTCTCCAGTCCTAGATACTTAGTTAAGAATTTAAGTGACTCTTTTCTATCTTCTAATTCAATAGATACTGTACTACTCTCCTTATACGAACCTTCAAACTCAGATCTGGAAGTTTTTACAGTAATCTTTTTTATAAGAGTTCCATCTGTATTCTCTTTTAAAGTTCCATCTGCATTGATGTAGTCATTTATATCTGAAAAAGCTATCTGCGAATGTCTGTTCAATATTCTCTCTTGTGATAAAAGAAACTCTGATTTTTGCTGCTCTTTCAATTTGTTTAAATACAATTTTATGCTAGGTTTTTCTAGGAGACGATAAATATCTACTCTAGCATAATTTTCACTATATCCAGCTTTTATAGCTGCCTGATAAGCATTAAAAGATTGCATATAATAATGACAGAAAAGTCGCTGTTTATCAGTCAATCCGTCATCATCTACATACTCAAAATCAGACTCTTCTAATTGTAGTTTTTTTTTATTATTCTCATTGGAACGTTCCATATTTTTTACGGAGCGTTCCGTTTCATTTTTATTAAAATCGCTCCACTTATCCTTAGCTTTCCATCCTCTTATAGTTCCTTCTGAAACATTTAGTTTTTCAGCTATTTCTTTTAATATCCCTTTAGGAGCATTTTCTCCTCCAGCTTCTAACCATAATTCTTTAGCTTTATCCCTTGCTGGATCTCTTATCCTTGCCACACCACCACCTCACCTCCAAAAAATAAAAAAAGGACACATAATATGTCCTTGATCGCTATTTCTATATTTTATATTATATCTTATACTGAGTGTGACATTCAATGACAAGATTTTATATTATTACAAAATTTTCTAGTGCTCTTCTATGAACTCTGTGCACTTGTCTTACTGAACAATATAATCTATCTGCTATCTGTTCCCACTTCTCGTTAAGAATGTATCTAGCTTTTAATAAAGTTTTCTCATCTGTATCTTTCATTTGATCTATTTCAATAAATAATTTAGCTTGTAGACGTTTTAATTCATCATTTTTAGCCTTTATAATCTCCTCGACGACTATTATATCATCTATCTTATCTATTATCTTAGAATCATCTTGAAGTGGTCCACCTTGTAATTTATCTTTATCATAGCTAATAGCTTTCATGTCATCTAAATTACTTTCTAACTCTAGCAATACATCTTGTTGTATTTTAATTTCCTGTCTTATTTTGTATCCTTGCTTTAAGTACTCTTTTTTATTCATCATCTTCTCCAGTAATTTCACATATCAGTCTTGGATTTTTCTTATCCTGACCTACTACTTCAATCTCACACTTTCTATAATTCAAGACATTATCATTATCTATAATTTTAATCTCTTGTAGTGCATCTAATAAATACTTGTCTATAACGCTCACAATGTTCATTAAATCACTTTGAGAGTTCTTGTAGTATAATTTATAGCTTGTCTTGATAACTCCTGTTAAATGCTTTCTAGGAAGTTTTAACAGTGCAGATACTAGCTCATGATAATATCTTTTAGTTTTACTTTCTTCATGAAAGTGAGTATTTCTATACCAATTCATACCTATAAGTTTAGTTTTATTCTTAGTTGTCTGCACATAAATTGGTAATTCTACTGTTATCTTCATGCACTCACCTATAATTGAATAATCTCACATACCAAGGTTGAGAAAGAAAGTCATTTTCTTCTTTCAACCACTTATTTTCTTTCTTTAACTTCTCTACTATTTCTCTATACTGAGAGATAACATCATTCAAGTTATCTTTTTCAGCTCTTAACTTATTATTTTCAGTAACTAACAGAGCTTTTTCTCTATTTATCTTACAATTTTCATCATTTAACTTCTCGTTTATAGCTTTTAACTCTGTATTTTCTTTATAAAGACTTCTAATTTCTTTTTTAAGTGAGTCATACTTTCTATCAGCATACTCATCAAGTAACTCTTTGACTCCTTTTCTAGCAGATTCTATATTATTTAAGTTTCTACTAGAAATACCTTTAAGTCCTCCAATTTCTGCAATTCTAGTACAAACTTTTCTCAATACATCTCTTTCAGATACTTTGCTCATTTATCCTCCTTATTTTTATCTTCCCATTCATCTATCATTGAATTTAAAACAAATGCACAGGTAACTACAAGAATAACTATAAATATTACAACTCCAATTAGAATACAAGGTATATTCACTATTCCACCTCTATTAACTCATAAAGAGTGTCCACAGGGTACTTTGAGAAAATACCTCTGTAGACATCTATTTGAATAAATATTTTATTTTTCATTCTTGTATCACCCAATCACTATTAATTCTCTTTATATTAGTTTGCCATTTCTTCCAATAAGTTTCTAATAAATCATCTCTTGTGAAACCTCTTTTTTTAACAATTCCTAAATATACATCAAAAGCACGATCAAGCTCATCAATTTCGTATGAATTAGAATATAGATATCTCTTTAAATCAAAAATAGCTTCACTTAAAGTACTATATTCAAAACTATCAAATTCATCAAAAAGTTCTTCAAATTCATCTTCAGCCATAGTGTGGTTAACATATTGCAAAAAGAAAAATAAAACATCTGTAAGTTCTTCTAGTTCTTTTTCTCTTGAATAAGGTTTCTCTTTCCAAGTCTTGAAATTATACTTTTTTGGCAACTCTCTTAACCATTCTTGAATCTCATCATCAATGCTGAGAACAATATCAATAGTTAGTCTCTCTCGAGGCTCAAATCCATTCTCACGAGGTTTTGCTGTTTCAATATCTAAAATTCTTTGTAGTTCTAATAGTTCTCTAAAATTAGTTGGTTTATTCATCTTCCACCTCTAAAAAAATAACATTTTTTTTATCTTTTCTATAATGATTAGCACACTCTGGTAACAAATAATTTTCTTGTAAAATATAACCAAGACAACCTTCGAAACCACAATCACCATCAAAGAAGCAATTAACACATCGTCTGTCACTTTCCACAACTTTAAATTTTCTACAACCAATAATAAAAGTCTCACCTATACCTAAATTCTCAAATTCTTCTCTAGTCATTATTCCTCATCTTCCCCACACTTTCTGAAAGCTCCTATTTTTGATTTTAACCAACTTTCAATATATTCTCTTGAATAATCCCCAGGGAATGTCTTAGACTCTATCTTTTGCCTAAAATCTCCCTTTAGACCTATGCTCAAGTAATAGTTTTTTTCTCCGTTCCTGTATATTTCATAGAGATACACAAGATGCTTTTCATTCTCATATATCTCTACAACCTCAGGATATAATCTATTGGACATTGCTAACCTCCTAATTCAGACTTTTAAAAAACTCTATCACATCAGCTCCACAATAGCCGAATAACAGATATACAAGACATAGACCAATAAAATATCCAACCAATTTTCCTATAAAGTCATAAATATCTAAATCAAGGGTTTTATCAGTTCCAAAGATTAAACCTTTTAACCAATTTAAAGCTATTATAAAAGCACAAAATTTTAAGAATGTCATTATTTTTATCTCCTTTTAAAATGAAGGAGGAGTTTTTCTCCCCCTTCACATTTATGAATTATCTAAATTTATATTCATTTAAGATTGTTTGTACATCATCATATCCTCTTGCAATTGGTTTAAAATATATACTTCCATTCGCTATAACAAACTCACCTAATAAAAGTGCTGTAGATGTTCCAAACTCTAATTCAGGTACAAAGTCAGCTACTGCTGTATTTTGATCTTCATCAAATATTTGTACAGCTAAGTTTCTTACAAGTCCAAAGTTTTGCCCTTTTGATTGTGCATTGTAGATTGATACAATAGCTGGGATAGTTTTAACATTGTCCTTTAGTTTGTTAGCATCTATAAATATAGTTTCATCCCAACCGTCGCCGTCACCTGTTCTATTGTCTCCAGATAATTTAATAACTCCATTAGATTCTTTCATATGTCCATAGTATACAAATTCTATTCCTTCACCATCAGCAGATACAGTACCAGACATAATATCAATGTCCATTGAAGTTCCGTAAGATACATCCCAACCTGCTCTTAATTGAAACTTTTTAGACCCGTTAGTCTCCTTTGATAAATTTAATGTTTCTCCTTTTACTAAATTGATTGCCATTTCTTGATCCTCCTTGATTTTTTTATGAAAATTTAATATTATAAACCTTTAAAATATTTTGAACTTGATTGAGTAGAGTTGTTAACTATCTCTCTTCCTTTAACCTTATTAATTTTTTTATTTATAGCATCTCTGGCAGATGCAAAAGAACTAGAATTATCTTTAAAATTCATTGAAGAAGTTAGATTCATAACTTCCTCTTTTACATTAGCAGAGCTTAATCTAGCTAATAATGATACTTTTTCACTTTCTAATTTTTCAATCTCATGTCTTTGAGTTTTCATAAACTCAGTGATTTCATTGATTGCACTTTCAATCTCTTTTTCAACTTCAATTCTTTCAGCTAATTCCATTTCTCTTTGCTTATAAAGAGCAGTTCCCTCTTTTACAGCTTCAATATCTCCATTTCTTTGTGCTAGAGATATATTTTGTTGGATTTTAACCAGTTTATTTTTTAGAATAGTAGTTTGATTTTGATGTTCAATAAGATGAGAGTGCATCTCTGAAAGTTTAATTTCATTTTGATTGTACTGAGATTTTTCATCTTTTATAGCTTGATTAAGAATAGCTTCAGGATTATCTTCAATCATCTTTTGATTAGTTTCATCAACTTTATTGTCAAATAAAGCTTTAATTGTTTTAATTATTCCCACGATTTCACCCCCCTCTTAGATAGAAGTAACACTGATTTTATTAGTTTCTATTTTTAGTTCTATATTCTCATCTTTTAGAAAAGAATTTTTGATTTTAGTAGAAAAGTTTTCAGGATATAAAGTCATGTCTTTTATTAAGATACTTACAACTCTATTCCCTATAAGCATTAATCTTTCATTATCTATTTTTATGTGCTGACACTCAACAAATTCTTGAGTGCCTTTATTGTCATTATTTAAAATTACTTTCAATCTTTCTCCTCCTATGCTATGCTTTCCCAAAATGATTTTTCACTTATTCCTCTTCTGCTTCTTCCAGCTACTAGAATTGGATAGCACATATCTACAACCCTATCTCTTATCCTACTTCCTAAATTCTTTTCAATCTCACATTTAGAAAGATCTTCATGATATTTTAAGTTTGTAGATATTATCAAAGGCTTTTCAGATCTGTAAGCTGTATCAATCAAATTGAATATTTTCTCATCTCTCCAAGTAATAGTCTCAGTGTTGGAAGTCATTTCAGCACCAAAGTCATCAATGATTAATAAATCACATTTCTTAACATTTTCAAGAACTGCCTTTTCTTCCTTTTCCCATTCTATTTTTAACTTGTTGAAATATAATCCAAGGTTCATAACAAACACACTTTTTCCGTGTTCTCTTAGATAGTTAGCTATACAAGCAGTTGCATAAGTTTTACCAGTTCCAACTCCTCCATACAATAGCATCCCTACATTTTGATTTTTTGTTAGAAAACTTTTTGCATATCTTTCAGCAGTTCTCATATGCTTACTTGACATATCAGCATTTTCAAAAGTACTTTTAAAAAACTTAGCATCAACTACAGATATGTCAGTGAACTTTTTAACTCTGTTTATTCTACTTTCTTCATCCTGTTTCTTTCTAAGTGCTTCCATTTCTTGCTCTTGTAACTTTTCTAAGCAGTTACAAGCTGGAATGTATCTAAGTTTTTCCTGCATAAACTCAGGCATATAGCTTAAATCAGCAGTATTTTTTACATATTCTTTCCCACAAAATTGACATTTCATCATGCTATTTCCTCCCCTTTACCTATGTATTTTTCAAAATAATCTCCTGAAAAATCTTCATATTCAGAACTATCAATAACTTTTCCAGTTTTCTTTTTAGCAACCTCTTTTTTAACCTCTTTAGGTTTTTTAGGCTCTTTTAAATACTCAAGGTTATAATCATCAGTTAATGCTCCTACTATCCAGCCCTCACTTTTACCATTTTCCTTGGCTATTCTAAGAACTTCCTTTATACGAGCAATAGGCTTTCCTAATCTAGCTATCTTCTCATAGTTAATCTTATAGCTAGCAAGTAACATTTTTATTTCTTGATAGTAAGCTCCAGATTGAGTGAAAGGATCCGCCTCTTTCTCTCTCTCTAAAGAATCTTTTATAGAAGAATTAGTTATAGAAGAATCTTTGTTATGACAATTTGTCACTAGGGGTGATGACATTTTGTCAGTACCCTCATGACATTTTGTCGGTAGAGGTGATGACATTTTGTCAGTACCTCTGTCAACATCTTTTGTTTCTTCATCAGTTGAGTATTCAGTTAAGTCAGAATAATTTTCACCTAAAGTTATAAATAAGTAATTCCCTTTTTTACCATTTTTTTCTTTTAGAACTATTTTTTTTAAGATCCCTTTGTCTATAAGAGAATCTATTTTTCTTATCATAGTTCTTTCAGCTCCAATAATTGGTATTTGCTCATGAATGTATCCATATGTACACCACATATATTTGTCATTTTCCATAATTTTATATTCTATTTTTTTAGAATTACTTGTATATAAATCTGCTATAACTCTTAAAATAAGAGCTGATTCAAGATCTATACCTTGATTATTTAATTTTTCTTGGGAATACCCATAAATTGTATATTTCATTACTTTTCACCTCTTATTTTTATAAAGTCACTTTCTTGTAAAAAATTATAATTTATTTCAATTAGTGTAGGATCCATCTCTTTAGAATCTTTATTTAGTTTAGGTTTAAGTTTAGAAATGTAATAAAGCTCTAAGATATTAGCATCTGACATTGTCCAAGTTAACTTATATTTGAAATAAAAAGCTTTTCTTTCTTTCACACTTACAGGAACTCTACTACTTAAGTTTCTACTTTTCCCTATATAAATAAGCTCTTTATTTTCATCAAATAAAAAGTATAATCCAAACATATACGTCAAATCTTCCATTGTTTCAAAAAATTCTTCTGTAACTTTGTAATCCTCATCTTTCAGAATAGTTCTAGCATCTTCAAAATCAGGTTGTAATATTTTAGCTCTTCTTATTGCTGTATTAATATCAAAATCACCATAACAATTCTCTCTAGCTATAAATAAGATCTTATTTATTTCAGCTTTATTATTAATATCAAATTTTAATAATGCAGTGAAACGATTGATTAGATGCAAGCAAGTTTGATCTCCTTCGACAGCTCTGTCATATATTGAAAGCATAGCTTCTAAATCACTATCACTAAGATCAATATACTTATAGCAGTAATTAGAAAAATGAAATGCTGATTTGAAATAAAATTCTTTTGCCATATGTCCTCCTTTGAGGGGCTATGCCACTAGCTCCCTTTTTTATTTTGTAACTACCCACCATTTCCTAAGTCCTTTGGAACTAGTGGCTTGAAAATGATGAGCAGATATAAAATAAAAATGTCAGGGATTTTTTACAGAAACCCCCGAAAACTGTTTGCATTTAATAAAAGAATTAGAAAGACTATTGACCAAATACTCTTTCAAGCTTACACGAACTGGGAATGATCAGAATTGAACTGATGCACTCACGATTAAAAGTCGTACGCTCTACCAACTGAGCTACATCCCCATAAGTTCTCTCGTGTGAGAGACACAGGAAGGTACATGCAATGATGGCGGAAGATATGAGGCTCGAACTCATAAACCTTGCGGTCATAGCTTAGCAAGCTACTGCCTTACCTATTAGGCTAATCTTCCATACTACCCTCGTGTGAGGGCTATATAGAGTTTTTATTATTTTTTAGTTGAAAAAGATTATACATCTAGCTCCACGAATTAAATCGAGAGCAACCAAATTTCCGCTAATATTTAATTATTTGAAAGCAATCTACCTCCTTCAAGGGCATAAAATTGGAAATAAAAAATTTTAAAAGGGGTGTTTTCACCTCCAATTTTTGAATGAATTTTTATAATAATGAGGTACCCTTGTTGGAACATACCAGCTTAATATATAAAATAGGGGTTAAAGAGAGACAATTTTAGTTGCTGATATGCTCTAATAAAGGCACTTTGATACATTTCTATAAAACATTGTTTTATCATCTCCAAAAAGTTATAATATATCTGCCACAACACAAAATAATTTTAAGGAGATGATAAATTTATGAAAAAAATTCAATAAGATTTAATAATAAAATGTATTAATAAAATCAAAAAAGCTATTATTGGAGTTGCTAACCAGCGAATTATTTTTTTAACATTTCCCCAAAAAATTAGTTTTTGATAAGCACTTTCATCATTAACTAGAATTCTATATGTACATTTTTTATTATTTTTTATTCCAAAGGTCATATTAATTGTCTTTAAAGAATTTAGATGAAATTGTATTTGATTGAGTTCATTTTCTATTTGTACAATATCTTTTCTTGCAATAATTAAAGGAAATGAACTCAATCTTTTTTTTAAACTTAGATAATGATATTTCATTAATTCGATATATGTTTCATCTTTCATATTTCCACCCCCTACTAGAAAGCACAGTATGCTCTCTAGTAAAGGCAGGAATTTTTCCTGCTTATTCTCGCTAAAATCGAGTTAATCAAGCAAAAAATTTTGCTGAAAATAGCATGACATCCCAACTAAAAATTTAGAATTAGGCAATTTACCACTTCTTAGCATTTGCCTATTTCTACTTACTAATTGTTTTGTTATTCCTATAAAGTCAGCTATTTCCTGAGCTTTTACTTTTTTTACCTTTATATTGTATTCTAATTTTGACGAGATTTTCAAAGCGATTTCTTTTTCGTTGAACATAATCCCTCCTTGTTATATAAAAATTATACTCGATTTAATCGAGAAAGTCAAATATAATTATTCTTTTATAAAAAAAACTACACTCATAATTTAAGTGTAGTTTTATAAATGGTTAATTTCTTATAAAGTTTTCATTAATCTTTGATTTAACAACTTCAAATCCTGCATAGGCTGTATCATTTGTATTTTGCTTTGGAAGATAATAAAAAATAATCATATTATCTATTTTCATTATTTTTTTAGTTATTGGATCAGTTACATTATTTTTGTGTTCTCTATAAATCTTTCTTGAAATATCTGTTAACTCTTTAGAAGTTGACTTTCTATTTAATTTTACTCTAACAGTTACTCTAGAGATTCCAGAAACTTTTTTATCAGCTATATCATATTTTAAAGGCTGATTTAAACTTTCTTCTATTTTGTTTTTACCTGTTTTTGAAGTTCTAACCTCTAAAAGCTCTTTCTCAGTATATTCAAACATCATACCATTAGGATTAAGTACTAAATATTTATTGTTTTTTAAATTTATTCTATCATTTATAAAATCTTTTTCATTTTCTAAAACTAAATTAACTGCTAATCTATCTGAATGATCTTTTTTCATAACTTCTTTTGCATAGTCAAAAAAAACTTTAAAATCAGTTTTTTTATTATAATTTTTCACTATGATTGTATATATAGGATATCCTGAATATGTGTCTTTTTTTTTAGAAACTACTTCTAATTTACCAAAACAAACATCAAAAACTAAAACTGATAACAAAATGAACATAATATATTTTTTCATAATTCCCTCCTTTAATGTTAATCATTCAATTCAAAATAAGGTGTTACTTCTTTTAATTGAACAAAACTTTTATAGTAACGAGCATTTAAGTACTTAATACATTCTTCTACATCTACTTTAGCAAGATTAATATTTTCAAAGTTTTCTCTGCCAACTTCTAAAGAAAGAATACATTTAATCTCCTCTTCTCCAGTTGCTTCATTAAAAGTATCTACCCACAAATTTAAAGCAATGCTATTTAAAATATCTTTAATATAAATTCCTTCAAAAATTTCATGTACAGTTCTTAGTACAGTTTGAAATATAATACTTTTATAAAAAGAAGAAAACTCAATTTTCCCCATCTCTTTTGCAACTATATTTTTTTCTTTTGTTGAATATTTATATTCTTTAACATTCGTGATTAAATCTGGAGTAGGAACTTTTAATGAAACAAGCATTTTCTTTTCTTCGATTAAGTAATCTACTTCATATTCCCTTTGAAATTCATCAGGATAAACAGAAGAACTTAAAATTACATTAGTATATTTTTCAACGGATGTTTTTTCTCCTCTTTCAAAGTTATTTTTCCAATCATCTATTTTTTTATTTTTTACATCTATATTTCTCTCATACTCATTCTTTTTAACTAAATATTCATTGTAAACTTTTTCTTTATTTTCAAGATAATACTTGTATGTTTCATTAAATGCAGCTTTTGCTTTTGTTTCTAATTCCACTCTTTTTGATTTTGTAGCTTTAAAAATAAATTCTAAAAACTTATTTTCACTTGGAACTTTAAATGCCTCGTAAAAATTTTCTAATCTAGGTGCTTTTTCTTGAAAAATAAACTCTGGATATTCTTTACTTTGTTTTTGACTTTCCCAGTCTAATTTATCATCAATTTTCAAAGTATGATTTAAAATATTAGAATAAAGAAATAACAACATTTTTACTTCTTCTGTCTTTTCGCTTGCTAAATCTTTAAAGCCTTTAACTATGTTACTTTTTATCATTTTAGCTTCTTGTTCTTTCCATTTTCTTATTTGAGTTTGCTTTAAAATATTAAATTCCCACTCAGAATTAGCTTTTATAGTCTTTTTTTTATTTAAAATCTTGCTTTCTATTGTTTCAGAAAAAGCATATATTTTATTACTATAAGAAATGCCTGTTCCTGGTATTGAGGTAGTTATTCTTGTTCCAGTAGGTCCAGTACTAATTCTAAGTCCTTTTACTCCAGCACTTAAACCAATTCCTTTTGAACTTAAATTAAGATTTACACCATCACATATTTTAATTCTCTTTCCAAATCTTATTCCCACTTTTCTCTCCCAACGATTTATTTTATATTTTTTTCAGTCTTTCTAAAAGATTAATATCAATATCTATATTTGTAACATATTCATTATCAATGCCATCAGACAAAAGCTCAACTGCAAACTTATTAGCCTCTTCCTCTAAAATACTTCTTCTAATAATTCTAGTATTTTTTAGAAAAAAATTAACTTCATCTAATTGGTGATATAAACAATGTCCTAACTCATGTGCACATACAAACTTTTGAGAAAAATGATCTAAATTTTCATTTATACAAATTAATTTCTTTCTCATTCTTTTAATTGAATAACCTTTTATTTCCCCAAGATCTGCAAATATAACTAATATCCCAAGATATTTGCATAGTTTAAAGGGGTTACTGGTTCCATATTTCTTTTTAAGATTTTTAACTCTTAATGGAATATTCATAGTATCACCTTTAAATTACTTTTTTCTTTTATTAGCTAATTTAATTTCAAAGAAAGCATCTTGTAAAGAATTGAAAAACTTTTCTTTATCTTCAAATGATACTCCCTCATCTTGGAAGTATAAAACACTATCATTTATAAAATCTTCATATTGAAGTCTCTCTCTTTTATTTAGTTTTTTTACTCTTTCATCATCAGTGTTAGATATTTCTTTACCTAAAAAAGCTGAGTAAACTTCGTTTTTTTCATCTTGGTTTAATCCAAGAGCAGCTATAATTTTATTAACTGTTTTAGAAGTACTTTTATTTTTTCCAGTTTCTATATCTGCTAAAGTTCCATTCCCGATTCCTGCTTTTTTAGCAAGTTCTATTTGTGTAAATCCTTTTTCTTCTCTATATTTTTTTATTGTAATAGCCAAACTCTTCATAAGGAACCTCCTAATTCACGTTCTATACGAGTATTATACTATAAAAAAGTACAAATTTCTTTATATTTTATAAAAAACATTTGACTTTCTCGAGTAAATCGAGTATAATATAATCAAATAAGAGAAATAGCAGATAAATAAATTTTTTTAAATTAAATACTCGATTAAATCGAGTGAAAAACTTAGGAGGAACGAGAATGAGAGAAATAGTTGAAGCAATGATAGAAAAATTAGATTACTTTGAAATTGAATGTGAGGAATTGAAAAAAGATGCTTATGATGAACTAGATAGAAATGAGTTCCCAGATAATCAATATTTATGGGCAACAATTAGAAATATGGTGGAGCTATTAGAGCAATACACAGCCTAGGAGGAGGGAACTATGAACGAATATAAAAGACAAGAGTTATTAGATTTAATTGATGAGTTGTATGAAAACGAGAGAATTAATCTTACAGCATATAACAAATTGAGATGGGCAATAGAAGAAGATGAGTAAATAAAAAAAGCCCATAAGGGCTGAGGGTACTATAATTATTTACTTTTATACCACCACCAAGCAAGAATGAAGAAAGCGATCGCTATTCCTCCATTGATTGAAAGTGTTTCGATATAAATGTACATAATAGTACACCTCCGTTATGTTTGGTTTTCCGCCTTGCTTAAGGGCAGAATAAAAGCTCCCAGCAAGTGAGAGCCTTTATCCTAAGCTTAATATTTAAACCAAACATAACACCCTTATAGGTTGTGTACAAATTAATTATAGCAAGTAAATTGCAAAAAGTCAATGTAATAAAATAAGCTCCCACGGCGGAGTGAGAGCCTATTTCATCAACACTTTTTAAATACTACCTCAGTTTTATTGGTTAAGTACTTATACTAACAGTATAACAAAGATATATTAAAAGTCAAATTTTTGGGAGGGAATTATGAGAGTTATAGAGATATTAAAAAGAGCAAATGATAAATTAGAGCCTGTATCAGACATTGTTCTTACTTATATAGAAAATTTAGGGGATAAAATCCCTGAGTACTTAGAAAAGAATATGAAAAAAATATATGTTCTTTCTATCTTATTAACTCTTTTAGGGATGAAAGAAGGATATGAACAAAGAGGATATTTTGGAATAGGTGGAGAGGTAACAATATTGTTGCTTCCAGCAATATTAAAGTTTTGCTTAGAGATGAGAAAAGATAACATCAAGTATTGGAAGGACCTTGAAGTATTAGAAAAACTTGAGGAGGAAGAAAGATGATTATGCTGATCTTGTGGATAATCTTATATCTAATTTTCTTATTTATAATAAATTGGATAGCAGGACTATAGGAGGGAAAAGATGAAGTTAAATCCTTTAAGATTGAGAGCTTTAAGCAATTTGAAAGGAATGAAAAGAATAAGTAGTTATGAAGTTGTAGCTGGTGGAGTAATAATCAACTACAACAAGGATTCTATTATAGCTAAAACTATTGATGAGCTTGATAGAGAAATAACAAGACTTATGCAAAACAAGGAGGAAAGATAATGGAAGAAGTAAAAGCGTTTGAAATGTTATGGAAATTATTACTTGATGAAGAAATTAGAAATTTTTCTTTTAATAGTGAAACAGGAATTTTCAATATAGAAGTAGAGATAAAACATAAAGATTTTGAAGATTATGATAGTGATTTTGAAGTTATTCAATTAGAAGCAGAAGAAGTTTTAAACAATAAGCTTGAAGAAGAAATTAAAACTCTTGTAGATGATTACTATAAGAGATGTAAAGAGGCTTGGGAAGAAGAGTATGGAGTGGAGCAACCACTTTTAAAACACTACTATGTAGATGGACAATTATGCACAGATTATCTTTAAGTCTTTAATATATCCCCTAAAAGCTTAGGGGACTTGTTAAGAACTTAATACAAGCGAGGTTGTGATGAGCAACTGCAACTCATCAAATAAGAGTTATGGAGGATATAGATGTACGGAAAATTAGAAGATGGCGAAACAAAAGTAACAAGTGAACAAGCACAAGAATATATAGACAAAATATTTGATATTTCACCAGTTACAGCTGATGTTATATTAGCAGGAATGATTCCAATAAGTGAGGAAGATTTTGAATTTTGTATAGCTATGGCAGAAGCAGCAAGAATAGTAGCTAAAAAAGTTGTAGGAGGAGAAGATGAAATTTAGAAGTTTAAGGGCTGATGAAATAGATGTAAGAGTTGCCCAAGCGACTGAAAAAGGTCTAAGTCTATTACTTTATAAAAATGCTAGAACAGACATGGACATACTAGATGAAACAGTTGGTTGTATGAACTGGAAAAGAGAACATACAAGAGAAAATGCTAATTGTATAGTATCTATTTGGGATGACACTAAAAAACAATGGATATCTAAAGAAGACACAGGAAAAGAAAGTTTCACTGAAAAAGAAAAAGGTTTAGCAAGTGATAGTTTTAAAAGAGCTTGTTTTAACTGGGGTATTGGTCGTGAACTATATACATCACCTTTTATTTGGGTAAATGGAATGGTTAAACAAAGAAATGGTAAATATGTTGCTAGTGAAAACTTTGAAGTATATCACTTAGTTGTAGAAAATGGTGTAATTCAAGAACTAGGTATAAGAACTACAAAAGGGCAAGAAGTTTTTAAATATGCAAAATCAAGACCTAAAAAGCAAGTTGAAGATGAAGCAACTAGAAAAGCTAAATGTATAAAAGCAATAGTTGAGTTTAATCTTGATGAAGATTTACAAAGATTACTTGAAGAAAATAAAATTGAAGCTCTTAATAATGCTACATTAGAGCAATTAGAAATTGTTTGGAAAGAACTTAATAAGATTAAGAAAGGAGCTAAATAATGAATGAGATAGCTTTATACCAAGAAAGTGAAAGCTTGATATTTAAAAAACAAGTTGAGTTATTAGACTTAGAGACTGAGTTAAAAAATACTGAGATATACAAGAGAGTAGAACAAACTAAAAAGGAACTTGAAGAGCTTAAAAAAGACTCTGAAAACAAGCAAAATGCTATTATAACAGCTATGCTTGATAGAGGAGTAAGACAGTTAGAGGTTAATAATCTAACTGTTAAAATCAAGAATACAGCTCGTGACAGAGTTGAATTGTTAGATCTTTCCCAAGTTCCAAGCGAGTATCTTAGAACTAAAATAGAAGTTGATAAGAATGCAATTCTAAGACTTTACAGAGAAACAGGAGTAATAGTTCCTGGAACTGATGTTGTAAAGGATGATAAGTATAAGTTGGAAATTAAAAACAAGTAGGAGAGTAAAGCAATGGCATATACTAGAGAAACACAAAAATTAATATATTGGTTGTTTGCTTCTTATGCAAATTTTAGAATAGGAGCAGGACCAGATGCAAAAGTAGAGGAATACAACTTATATATAGCTAAAAAAGAGCTTAAAAGGCTATATATAAAAGCTAGTGGATATAAGGCAGATAGTAAGTCACTTGAAACTTATCTAACAGTATTAGCAGATAATACAGATGCTGAGACATTCAAATTATTATCTAAAGCTTATATCAAATCTATACAAGACTTTGCAATTAATAATGATGACTTTAGTTTATGCCTTAGCTTACTTTCTCAAGAAAAGGCTAATAAATTTGTAGACTTCCTGTTTGATTTTATGATTGAGCATGATATCCCAATTAGAAAAGAGATTGCTGAGCTTTATGATGAAACTCAAAAGAATAAATATATCTTTTCTCTACTATTACACAAAAAGTGTTGTGTGTGTGGAAAACCTATCACTGGTCCACATCACATCGACAGAGTAGGGACTCAAGGATATAAAAATGATACTGGACTAGATAAGAGACTATCACCTTTATGTCCTTATCATCATGCTGAGATTGAGACAGGGAATTATACAAATGAAGAGTTTAAAGATAAATATCCAAGTTTTGATTATATGTTATGTGATGAGAAACAGATAGAGATTTTAAAAGATGTCTACCCTCATCACTTCCAAGCGTTTAAGGAGGAATAATGGCAGTAAAAAAAGAATTTCATACAGATGCTTTACCTAGTCTTGAACAAGCTACAATCATGGTAGTAATTGACCAAGGTAAAAAGGTAGTTGATGGAATCGAATATAATTTAGTTAAGAAAATGCCTTTCTATTCAAAGAAAAGTTTCTTAATAAGACAACCAAGTCTTGAAAAAGAGCTTGGAGTGCCTTTTAAAATCAAACAAAAGATAAAAGGCAATTGGGAGTTTGTGGAGAGTGTCAAATGAGAAAATTAAAATCAAAAAAAGATAAAACAGTAGAAAGAAAAGATTATTACAATGACCTTGAGAATAGAGAAAGAGTTCTCAAGAAAGCAAGGGAGATCTTAGAAGATGAAAATGTGTTCAGACTATTAAAACATATTGTAGTTAAGTCTGATGACTTACAAGAAGAGCTAATTTATATAATAGCAGGTTATCTTGTGAGTATAGACACACTAGACAGAATAAAAGATAGAAATAAGAGAATTAAAGAAAAAATTAATATAAAAAACTCTTTAACTAAATTTCTATATGATGTCTATGATGTGTTAAATCCAAATGTAAATACTTTAGTATTTACATTGTTATTTGAATTAAATGAGTTCCTTAGTAGATATTGTGATACTGCTATAAATAGATATGAGCAGTTCATGGTTAAAGAGGGAAAAATAGATAACTATAATATTGTTAAAAATAGTTTTTTAGTGATAGATGACAAACCTGTCACAGATAACTTTAATGAGATACTAGGCTATGAAACTGCATTTGATAAGACATTGACAGCAAGATTCCAAAGCTGTCTTGACTGGATAGCAAGTGCATTAAAAAGAGGTCAAAAATATAATAGTACAGTTGTCACTAAGGAAAATTTAGATAAACTACTGAACAATGATTTAGATAAAATAAAGCAATCTTTTGAAAAGAAAATGTATTTCTCAGAAGATACTCATAGTAAGCTTGAAAAGGAAATAGCTCTATTTAAAGAGTTTTATTCAAGAATTCATTTAGTAAAACTATTATTAGAAAAGTCTGAAAATGAAAAAATGAATAATAAGCATTTAGCTGCTATAGACAAGATTACTAAAAAAAAGGATATATCACAATTAAGAGCTACAGTTACTAGAGTAGATAATCTATTGAAAGATCTTTATGAGCTGATAGATCTAGGAGAGATTACAGGAAAAAGAATATTAAATGTAGCTTAAATGGTGAAATATATGTTAGTTTGCAAGAAGTGTGGAGGTAGGATCTATGAGCAATTACAGATGTTCAAAGGTACTAAAAAGTTCATCTGTCCAAGCTGTGGAGCTACTTCCAGCAGTTTAAAAGAGATAGCTAAAAAGAAAATGGTTAGGTCAAAAAGCAAGTGAGCAGGTGATGATTATGTGGGAAATTATTTGCTGGGTAGTGATAATCTTAGCAGTTGCTGGGATTGTGTTAGAGATTATGGAGGAGGAAGAAGATGTTTAGAAATGCTAAGGTAGGAGATAGAGCATATGATATTTTAAGAGGTTGGGGAACTATTATTGAAATAAAGAAAGATGTAGAATATCCAATCGTTTTTGTTGGTGATGATGACAGTGTTTGTACTTTTACTTTTTACGGCAAAAGAGAAAAAGATGATAAAAACCCTTCTTTATTCTGGGATGAGATAAAATATGAAATTCCTGAAAAATCTACTGTTTTTGATTTAGAAAAAGAATTAAGAAAATTAATAATTAAAGAGTTTGAATTTGAAGAAAGAAATTATTATTTGTATTACAATTTAGAAGATGAAGAGATTGCAACTAGAGTTATTGGTAGAGGGATAGAACCTTTTAAAATCTATTTCACTGAAAAAAGTATACATAATTTTTTTGAAGCGATAAAGTTCAAATATATATCTAAAGAAGAATTCTTTAAAGCATACAAAAAAGTTTTTGGAGGTAGTAATGACTAAATTAGAGAAACTTAAAAAGCTTAGAGATTTATCAGAAGATCTATCAACTACTCCAGCAGAAAGAGAGCTAGCATATAAAAGATATATAGAGTTTAAAAGTAAATACTCTTTAAATGATGAAGATGTAGAAGAGAAGATTTTCAATATTAAAACTAACACAGAGTTTGAACTAACTTTGTTAGATAACATCTTATACACTTTTGGAATCAAAGAAGTATACAATTTTAAGTATAATTCAAAACTTAAAAGAGGCTTCAAAACAACTAAAATCATTTTTGAAGGAGTAAAAGATGATTTTGAATATCACAGAGATAAATTAAAAGCAACATTAATGGGAGTTACTTATAGATATATTCATACTCAAATAAATCCTCCAGAAATTGATGATTCAGACAGTTCTAACTCTGATCAAGAGCTAGATCCGACTTTTAAAAAAGCATATCTAGGAAATGCTTGGTTAGCTAGAGAGAACTATAAGAATAGATTGAAAATAGAAGAGAGGTAAAAAATGAGCAAATATAAAGTTAAATTTTGGTGTGATAGTGGTGCTAATGCTTTTAGTTGCAATACTGAAACTGTTGATCTAGTTGATGATTGGGACTATACAGAAGATGAAGCTAAAGAAATATTTGAAAGTGAAGAAAAACAAGAGGAAATTTTAGATGAATGGCTAGCTAATTATTTAGATTGTGGTGTTCGTTGCTTAAATGAAGATGAGGAGGAATAAAATGTGGAGATGTAAAGAGTGTGGTGGAACTGAGTTCATAGAGCAATACATGAATGGATATAGAAAATATAGGGAATATGATAAAGAAGGTGAACCAGTTTATGATTCACAAGTTGATAATGACCCTGAGCTAGATATAGAATGTGAGAATTGTGGAAATAGAGGAGATCACTTAACAGTTATAGCAGAGTGGGTGGAGGAGTAATGAAAGATTTTTTAATAGAATTTTTTATAAAACTAGGTGCTACTCTATTCTATGCAATGTTAGCATTACTAATCTTAGGTGGTGGTAGTATCAATGGATATAAGATTAAAGGGATTTTAAATATTGTAGTTGAGTTGTTCAAATAATTTTTATTGAACTCGTAAAAGGAATGAGGTAGAATATAGATGGAAAAGTTACTAAATGAAGATAAATTATTGGATAAATATGAGGTCATGAAGATTCTTAACATTGCTGAAGATACGGCTATTAAAAAAATGAGAGAGATTAATGATGAATTAAGAAGAAAAAATAAAAGTATTAAGATCTTAAGAGGTCGTGTCAGTTCTAAAGCATTGAGAGAAAAATATAATCTTTAATTGAAAAATAAAGGGTAACTTAATACCCTTATTTTTTTGCAGGAGGTACTTCATGAAGAATCCAAATGGTTTTGGTACAACTTATAAATTAAAAGGAAACAGAAGAAAAAAATGGGTAGCAAGAAAAACTGTTGGCTGGGAAAATGGTAAGCAAAAAAGAATAATAGTTGGTTACTTTGAAAGTAAAAAAGAAGCAATGGAAGCATTAGCAAGTTATGTGTACAATCCTAATGCCAGAGTCACACTTAAAAATATTTATGCAGAATGGAGCAAAGGACATTTTTCTAAGTTGACACTTAGATCTAAAGCAAATATAGAAGCTATATATAACAAACATATTTTTAAAATTGAAGATATGTACATTTCTGAAATAAAAATTAATTTATTGCAAGAATTTTTTGATAAACTAACATTATCAACTGGGACAATAAAAAGAATTAGAAGTATAATGAATATGATATTTAATTATGCTTTAAAAAAAGAAATTATATTGAAAAATCCACTTGAATTTGTTGAATTTAAAAGGCATGAAGTTGTTGTTGAGAAACATCAATTTTCTTATGAAGAAATAGATCTACTTTGGAAAAATAAAGAAATGTATTTAGTAGATTCTATATTAATATTAATTTATACAGGTATGAGAATATCTGAGATGTTGGATTTGAAAGTGACAGATATAAATTTAGAAAGCGAAAATAAAATCTTACATATAAGAAAAAGTAAAACAGTGGCTGGAATACGTGATATCCCTATAAGTCCACTTATATTACCTTTGATATGTGAGAGATTAAAGCTTAATAACGAATATTTAATTTCTGATCAAGAAAATAAAAAATTTACTTATTCAGCCTATAGATTCTTTTTTAAAAAAATCATGAGAGACTTAGATATGAAACATTCAATACATGAATGTAGGCATACGACAGCAACTCTTTTATCTGATGCTGGAGCAAATCCTGTAAGTATAGCAAAAATTTTAGGACATACAGATTATATTTTAACTAGCAAAGTATATACTCACAAAGACAAGAATCAGCTCCAAAAAGCTATTGATTTGATTTAAAAAAGTGTTGTCTTTTTGTTGTCTGCTAGGTGGCTATTTGTTGGCTATCACCATACCAGTTAAAACTTTTTTATACCAGTTGATACCTAATAAGAAATAAACAAACATTGTTAAACTAACAATTATCATATTTTTTAAAAGTAATCAATAAATTCTTGCTAAAAAATGTGGTAGATGATAAAATAATATTGAATGAATTTTTATAAAGGTGATTGTTTTATCACTTTTTTTAGGAGGAAAAATGGATTATACTATTG
>ERZ791889.248-NODE-248-length-37899-cov-17.616108_pt1 | contig 37899 bp, 36 predicted proteins | sample MGYA00510156_ERZ791889 | MGnify/ENA primary metagenome ERZ791889 (study PRJEB30046, sample SAMN00792108) | human gut metagenome | study: EMG produced TPA metagenomics assembly of the A metagenome-wide association study of gut microbiota in type 2...
CCTCAATCTCCACCTCGTGCAGATGGCTCGGCGTCAAGTCCGACTTCCCGTCCCATGTCTGCGCCGCCGGCAACATCTGAATATGAATACCCGCTGCGATGAACTCGTCCACCATCGCCGTGTTCTCCCGGAACAGCTCACTCTTGAGCGGAGACACCAGCAACGTATCCACGCCCAGCATCTTCATCTCCGCAGCAATGCCCTGTCCGTTGAGATATACCTTCTTACCCATCAGCACGGTATGCTTCATCTCTTGCCCGTCACTGATGAACGCCTTCAAACGATACTTCTTCACCTTCACCGAAGTGATACTGTTGGCCAGCGAGATACCACCCGCCTTCGTACCATAAATAGCCACCGGCACCGCCTCATCCATGTGGAAACTGTCGAACATGCGCTTCACGCATACCCGTTCCACCCACATCAGGAAGGTAGAGATGGCGAAGAGAGCCAACACCCCACGCGGACTTGCCAGCAACACCTGCGGCACATCCGCCAGCAGCAGCGACGCCAGCAGCGTCAAGGCCGAGCCGATGAACGTGGCACCCGCCACCCGCTGCAAATCCACGAACGACGAATAACGCACAATGCCCGAATAAGTACGGAAGGCACGGAATCCAAAGCCAAATAAAACAACTGTAATCAGCAGCCCCCACAAAATCGGTCGGTACTGCTGAATCATAAACGTAGCTCCCTCATCTATAAAGTGAGCCGCCAGCACCGAAAAGGCTACAATCAATGAATCCACAAAATACACTCCCCAGTGCGGCAATGCCTTTCTAGAGAAGTACCAATCTGTTACTTTTTTCAACATAACTCCCAAAATTTATTTTTGATTATTTTTATTTATTTCTGAAATGAGTTCAAAAATAACACAGTAATAAATCTGATATAGACAGAATTCAATACAGATTCATTTATGTACTATTAAACAAATCTGCAACCGATTATCAGAATAAATACATATTTCATATTTTAGCGGTTTTAAATCGATCTATAAATGTGTGCGGAATAAAATAAATATCTCGCTTAGCTCTCGTACAAGCAACATACAATTTATTTTTTGTTACTGGAGAAAGACTATATAAACTATTGTTCTCAAACAAGTTCAGAGTATTTTTATTCAATATGATGCAAACATCTTGAAAATCATCCAATCCTTTTGATGCTCCCCAATTGAATGCAAAACAATCATACTTACTACAATCTTGAAGAAATAATTTGACTTTAGAATTATCGTTGTATAAATACTCTGCCTCCTCTTGAGTACGAATAAAAAAAATATTAGTATGATCAGTTCTGTTTGATTCAATGCTAATCCCTAAATGTTTTTTCACGAAATCACAAATTGTTGGAGAACATCTATGACTTCGCTGTAAAGTAGAGAAATCTATCTTAATACTACGTAAATTCCACTTTTTTATATACGCCTCAAAATCTTTATACAAAGATTTGTTAACGTTGCCATCCACACTTGTTTCATATGTATGCTGAAAAAAATCGCCTACCATAAGACAATCTTTAGTAGTTGGTAATATTCTCTGTATTAGATTGAAATCATGTCCAGCAAGATCTTGAACTTCATCAAACATAAAACAATCAAAATACCTTTCAATCCGGTCCTTTATTTTTTCAGCACAATTTTCCAAACATAATTTTGCAATTCTATTATGATAAAGTAGTTTATCTGAACTCAAGTAAAACCGTACATCATCTCTCTTGAAATGCATAGTATGCCTAGGTGGCTGCTTCCACATTATTGACTTAGCTTGAATTTCATCCTTCAAATAAGGTCTGTAACAAATACGAATTAGAAACTGATAATATGTTAGTACTGTTATATTATTAGGCTCGTATCCAAATTTTTTAATAATAGACAAACGTAAATGCTGTTCATTATTATCTGTATAAGTAACAAGTAAAAACCTTTTCTCTAAATCCAGTTGATTAATTAAATATGTAGTCTTACCTGAACCTGCAACCGCTAAGATTAAACGCTTATCCATTGTATTGCATCTTGTATATAACTGGGCACACACAAATCTGCAGCATACTTCTCTAATAGTCTAAAAGCAGCTTCAGCTTTATTAGACAACATGTATTCCAACGGAGTATTGCTTCTTAGATTAGTAAAGAAACCATCTATTAAATCACGATTTTGTTTATATAAACAGACCTCAAATGTGTGATTTTCATTGTTGTTGTCTGAGAATATTTTTATATTACTGAGATCATCAAACTGACTATAACACTGAACAATATTCTTTTCATAATCTCCATCATTATCTGTAATAACAGCTACTTTAATTGCTAACAAATTGGCAATCTCCAAATATCTCTTAAAACATTTTCCATCCACTGCTATAATAGCAACTTGATCTGGATGCACTTCTTTATTAAGCGTTTTCTTATAAAAACTTTCCATCAATATATATTCAGCATCTCCTTCTACTAATATAACTCTCTTAGACAGAACAAACTGTAACATATTATTATCAGGTGCTTTCATAAAAAAGCGAGCTGTTTCGTTCGATAAACTTGCCAAACTGGCTGTTGTAGATGAAGAACTATTCAATAAAATACATTGTTTTAAATTCAACCGAGTACTGATAAGATCACTATGTGTAGAAATGAAAAGCTGTCTATTCTTCGCTTTTTTTATCGAGTCAATTAATTGAATCATCTTAGTATAAGAAAGATGATTCTCAGGTTCTTCAATTAAAATTGCATCAATATAGCTTTTAGAAGTAACATGTTCTTCAGCATTCCTTAATGCCAATTCAGTCTTAATAAAACATTGAATTCCAGTACCTTTATTTTCAATCGGAACATCATTATCAAGCAAATTTATATCTGTTTCTATATTATCTACAGATGACTCTTTGATAGAAAATTGATAAGGTGCAATATGATCGTTATATTTAGCCAAGACATCATTACTGAATCGAATCTTTTGTGCATGATATGAATGGCGATTTGTCATCCTATCTAAAACTGTCACTTGACCCAAATAAATTTTCCGCACATACTCATTCATTGCATGTGGATTTCCTATCTGTGAATTATCTATATAAATGGTATTCAACCACTTGGAATATCCATTATAAGATGATCCTGAAAATGTAGAGAAGTCAATGCTATAAAATTCGTAAGGAAAAACAGCATGTTGATTACTTAATAAAGTATTAACATGGTTACTATATTCGTCATTAAACTTGCAAACCATCTTTATCCCGTGAGCATCGGAGTCTTTCAAACTATTATTAGCTCCCTCTAATTCCATGCAACTTGTACTATCAAAATACAATTCAACTCGCATTTCTGGAATTGTTGCCAAATTTTTAGAACCTGACATAAACGAATTGACTTCATCGATATTCATTAATCGATCAAGACCTATTTCTTCCACTCTATTCCGACTTCCCCTAGCAACTAGTTCTATGGCTTGAAGAATACTACTTTTTCCTGACTCATTATCACCTACAAAAATATTAAGTTCAGAATTTAAATCTAATTCAAGATACTTGAATCTTTTAAAATTAGAAAGTATGATTTTTTTTATTTTTTTCATGTATCAATTCTACAAAACATTAAACATCTATGTTCTACAAAAACCCTGTTTTGAATCATTTTATATTCATCAAGAATTTTTTTTCATTTCTTCTTCGGTTTCATTCAGACAATCCTACAAAAAAATAACAGAAGTTACTACTGTAATACTACTTATGACACCAAGTACTGCTTTGCCGCATAACTAAACTTTAAATTTTCATATTCACACAAAACACTTAGCTTTATATTCATCAAAATTCGTTGTACTACCGAAAAGAGAAATAATCTTAATTTCTACACATGATTTTTCATACTCTAAATACTCATCTGGGACTGTTGAATCAATAGCACTCCACTCATCAGCTTCTTGTATCTTTTCACTTTGATGATGTGAAAAATAAGAAATTAAATCATTAATAATTAGATTATCATATGTATACTCTATCTCAGCTTCACGTATAAAATATGGTCGGGTTTCCTTGCGAATAACATGATATTCAACAAATTTATTCAGGAGGCTTCCATTTCTAATAATATCCACTGCGTCAAAAGATTTTACATTCAAATAATTAACAGCATTTATTCTAATCATTTCCAAAATTGTATTGGAGGAAACACTAAGAACGCCTAGTTTACAACAATCATCATCAAAGAATGACAAATACTTTACTAAAAATTTAGCTACAGACAAATGATAAGAAGGATATTCAACAAACAGATTTAACTGATTCATAATATAATTACTTAACTCTGGAACTATACTATTATCAAAAGCATCTTTTTGCATTCTTTCGCTTATCAAATCATTCAATTTATCAGTATGTTCTAACAATATCAAACATAAATCAAAATACCGTTTTGCCGAGTTTACTTTCATTCTATACGTTACAGTAAATAGGAATTGGTTTGTCAATGATTCAACGAACTGAGTATTATTCAATTTATTTTTTACTTTTTCTTCCACTTCTTTAAAAGTTGTTGAATCCAATATTATATGCCCAAACATTCCTATAGAAACCTTATTTCTTGAAATACCATAAGAAAAATACTTATCATAATTTTCCAAAAAAGACATACAATTCCTCTGTTTTTTAAAGCGTATTGGTTTCCCAAATATTTTTTCCAGCAAAAATATTGTACCTTGCTGAATTTCAGAGATATCTTTCTTATCTGAATGAATGTCGAAAACATACTCACTTGTATGACTCTCACTATTTTTACCTGGAGTCAGCAATAATTCTGGATTATCTTGCAGCCTTTCATAGATTTTGCGATCTGAAAACTTAAGTAACTCAATATAGAATAAATCACCATAATTATAATCATGTTTTTTTCTTCTATCATCAGACAATACAAATCCAACATTTAATGCACATTGCTGAGCAAAACGCTCAACCTGCCTAAAATCAGAAAAGAATAAAGAGTATTTATGTTTAAGCGAATCAATACAGGACGATAAAATACGTAATACCCTTTCATGCTGTATTTTTTGTTTTAATATATTTTTTATTATATCCCCTTCAATATGCTCTGTAAGTTGAGGTAATATCAATTCTATCGAAAATATTTTATTTAAGTAGGACGCCGGAATATTCATATCTTTCAAACGACTTTCCACGTAGTCTTTATCGTACGCAGCAATATATTTCAGATAAGGGAAATTACCAGTATTTCGAATCAATCTCATTACCTCCAACACTTCCTCCTTAGTCAATCTATCTATATCGTCAATTAAAATATAAATAGGCTTATTTATTGACTGCAAAGCTTCAATAATTTCCTCACGAAGATTTCTAACTGTAACATGTTCAAGCTGATTGATAAAATAAACAATAGAACTATGAGCTTCGACAGCTGTAAGCAATTCTGCATATTTCAACAAAGGACGCTGAAGATTACTGTAAAAAGGAGAAAGCAAGTCTGACAATCCATTGAAAAAGTCCACAATAATATTATCGGGGGTCTTACTATTCCAAGCATTAAAAAAATAGATTAATTGCCCATCATGATATAACTCCTGCTCCAAAGATGCCAGAAAACAAGATTTTCCGGAACCCCAATGTCCTACTAACCCTACTGCATAACTTTCATCATGAGCAGATTGCTTTATATGCTGTAAAATGATTCCTGCATATTCTTTTCTATTTTCATCTATACTAAAAATACTTTTTCCATTTTCTTCCACCAAACGATGTTGTAAAAACAGATCATAATTTACACTTCTATAAATAAGTAAACCTAAATAGATTAAAAGAACTAAACTGACAAATACGTCAATTCGGAACCATCCATAAAGTGTAATATATGACCAATGTCCTAAAGAAAGAAACCATACAATACATCCAAATACAACTATTATAAAACGCTTTATCGAAAAATAGGAATCTTTCCACAACTCCCAACCATTGATAAATAAAGTAACTAAAATAAAAACAATAATGAAAACCCCTAAACTTTCATATTGATTAAACAATTGATAAATATAGTCTACGTATTTCTCACATTTTGAATATACCCATTTTTCTATATCAAAATGGATATAAAAATAAAGAACCGCAAAAAATAGACCGATTATATAGAGAAACCACTTTTGCATAAACATATAATCTAACAATCGTGTAAAATAATCTACAATTATCCAACTATCCCACTAACATAACACATTTGAATTTCTACAAGCACTCAAATTAAGATTAACATTAGTTGATATCAATTTTTTATCAAGAGCCATATTAACATCCCCCCTCCACCAATTAAAAATATCCGCTCCAATCACACAATGATATACTGCAACCATTTCAGCAACTACATCATTACCATAATGAAATAAATTGATTCGCAGAGTAGTCAACATTAAAATGTTTCGCTAATATACATTTAATATTTATTACTTTCAACTAAAAGTCAAGTCTTTTAATTCCGGTACATCCAAATGTGATTCTTGTCGAAACTGCTCAAACACCTCATTAAATGATGGAATTGTATCGTCATTCAGGAATTCTCGTGCAAAAGCAAAAGGCTCTAATGGCATACCCTCTCTTTGAAGCTTCTTCAAGTCTTTTATATAATTATCCACATCGCTTTGAGTCAACATCACATCTCTATCTTGCAAAAAATCATAAGAAACACCCTCCGACTTTGCTTTAAGTGTTTTGATATAAGCTATTTTAAAGCGATAAGCATTCCTAACCTGGAAGCGTTCCTGATCATAAATCTTTAGCAACTGCATCGTGGAGTAGAGAGAATTCTTTTCTATTGGTTTTCCTTTTGACCGTTCATACTCCCGAATAGTTCTGAATACTTTCTCTTGTTCAGGATTGAAACTATTAAAATGTTGGTCAATAATGAAACGTTTAAAAGCATACAAATCCTTAATAGACATCTCTAATTCTACCACCTCTTTATCATATGCATTAATATCCTCTTTGTCTATTTTCCAACCAAATACGTTACTACATTTATGCAGTTTACTATAATTCTTGAATAAAACGACTGCATAATCAGCAACTAATATCAGATACGGAGCTTGCAGCTGACACGACCCCATGATACCCGAATCGCCTTTTCGCAATGGTGTGTCTAGCCTAAACAATGCATACCCAAAATCTCCCAATGAATCAGAAGATGAAATTATATCACGTGGTGGTTTTAGATTACGATTTAGGATTTCCCGAATAGCCAATTCATCTGCAAAATCCATGCAGAGTCCCATATTGCCTATTGACATTCTCCAGAAAACAGAAAGCCAAAACAAATATGCGACTCTAGGATGAATCTGTTTATCTTTTAAATAGAAATCTGCATATGCACTCTCGATAATAGAGAATCGCTTCTCACAGTCTTTACAAAAAATGTGATCAAAACACAAAACATTTAGATTCTTGTCTGCTTCCTCCTCAGTCATTTCATGACCCAAATCTGTTGTAATTTTCACAGGTGATACTTCGCGACCATAATATGTAGCATTCCTTTCACAATCATTTATAAAAAAAGAATCTACTATTTCACGATCCCGTTTAGGCTTTCCATCGAAAGAGAACGCAGGAGCAGTCAATAGATTGGGAGCCAAATGGCTACCAACCTCATTGGCTTCAGACAATCTACAAAGAGCACATCGTGTATCTAAACGTTTTATCTCAATATTTTTCATAATCGATAAAAACTTTACCTTCCTTACATTGAAAACACTTCCGTCATTTCCGGATTAAACTTTCCAGCCTTTTCTATAACAGGCTTATACACATCATCAAACCTTTTATTATACTTTTCATCACTGATTGGCTGAATGACAAAGCAAAATTTATAGTTTTCCATATAATATTATAAGTTCTATATCTAAGCGATTACATTATATTACTTATAGAGGTTGTATTAGTTGCAACTTGGACTTCATCAGGGTTTAGTGGCGTAGCATAAAACCTCATTTGTATTCCATATAGCAAAAGACGCAGTTGTTTGTCATCGCTAATAGTAAATTTTCCGCTTTGAGAATCATACGCTAACTGGTTTGGCAATGAATTATTTATATAATTTCGCAAACAGTCCTTTTGTTCATTAGTATAATTACTATATACTGACATAACTTTAGCTATTCTTTTCCTATTTGCAATTCCCACGTTTGATTCATTGTAATTAACGGTAGCTATCATTTCTGAATTTAAGAAAGATGAGACCTCTGTAGCTGTTGCTGATCTATAACTCTCTACCACACCATCAAAAACGGAATAAGCTTTGCTTATATCCATAAAGTACAAACAGTCAGAAACCCTGTTATATATACAACTAGGAATTGGATTTAAAAAAATAAGATTTTGATCCTGCTGATAATTAATGCAATTACCACTAAACGATATCCAAGCTTTATTCATATAACTAGACTTAGCAACCTTTTGTATAAAATAGCTAGTTCCATCATAATATGCTACAAAAGCTATAGAGTCATATTGAGTTCGACTAATATTTTGAAGTTCGGCCGCACTATAATCAACCATTAAATTATCAAGAAAGGCATCATGATTAGAAAAATGTTCAAGTTTGAACCACTGATGAGCCATTTCATTATTAGGATCATAAACCATCGCATCATCTAAACAGATTGAAGTATAACTCCTGAATTCTACTTGATCTTTTAATTTAAAGAACTCTTCACTACCTTTTAACTTAGCTAAAAAGAAACCCATAACAATCAATTATGTTTGTCGTAATATTCTATTTCTGAAATTTTTCTCAAATTGGGAAAAGAAATATTATCCGAATTTTTCCCAATTTTTTTTCTTGTTAATACAAATATATTTTTTCCATTTTGCGTTTTAACTAAATAATAACTATAGCCAAAAATGATGAATATAGGATTAAAACTTAAAGTCTTAGAGGATATTAAAAATACACATATAAGCGTATATATGAATATCATTAAAGCTAAGTCTTGATTTAAAACATGTTCTGTAGGAATGCTTAATGCTACAAAAAAATATGCAAGATAAATTGGAAGATACTCATTATCCACATTTTTTATATCTTTAATTTCATTATTAATAGAATCATTATCCATCTTAGTGATTAAGAACAAAGATACCCCAAACAACATGAAAACTATAATGAGATAAATGAAAATATTTATAATCATATTATATTGGGCAAATGGTTCTTCCAATTCAACTAAATAGATTGAAGATTTAACTAAGTAAATAACAGGTAGTAACGAAGTTGAAGAAATACTTAACAACATCCTAAACATTATGCGAAATAAAAATTCTAAGAATCTAACCATTGTAACATTTCTAAATAATAAATTAAAAGCACTCAAGCGACAATAATTAACGCATAAATGATTACGAATTAAATTTCAGATTCGCCCGGATAGCCACCACATACAACGTAGTTTTTGTGTATCTATAGATAAGTCTATATTTAGGATGAACTAAAAAACTATAGTATGGTAACGCAGACTTGATTGAAATATCAATTACTCCAATAGAAGGCATTTTCGACAGCGTTTCAATAACATTGTATACATCGTTTTTAAAACGCATAGCTGCCACTTCACTTAAATGAAAAGCATACCAATCAGCTACCTGTTCGATTGATTGAAGTGCTCTTTTCTGCACTACAACTTTCAAAGCTGCCATTTTCCAAAACACCGTTTTAAATCCTGTTCAGAAGCATAGCCACTTTCTTCAGACAAGCGCAATTCCTCCTCAAACTCTTCATCCGTAAACACACACGGCATACCATTGTCCGAAGCATGCAACAACTCCAAGCACTGTTCCAATGTTTTAGTATCTGAAGATGCATCTATCGTAGCAATTAACTTATCCTTTAATTGTTGCAAACTATTTGCACTATATGCCATAGCTGGTTCCGAGACTTTCATAAGTACCTCCTTTTAATTAGTGAATACTTAATACAAAGATGGATGTTTTGAATGAAAAAAGCAAATCATAAACAAAAAATTACCAATTACTTAATCGAAACCAAATACGCCTCATGCAAATGATAATATTTTTTCATAAAGAGCAGATAAACCAAAGCCAGCACTGCTACTACAGCTACCAGATAAATCCAGTGAGCCACTACCGTATCCGGAATCACATAAATGAATACCAAAGAAATGACCAACTGAAGAGCCATATACAGAGAAGTTACCTTCACATGACCAATCTTCAATTCGTTTGCCATCAGCTGATACGCATGCTTGCGGTGTGCCTCCCCTAAGTTCTCATGCAACATAATGCGATGAACAATCGTCAGACAAGCATCAATACCATACACCACGAGCAGCAGCAAATACGTAATGTCCTCCGTCTTGATAATTACACTACCCAAAATGAACAACAGGATAAATGCAATACCGATGGAACCCACATCCCCGGCAAAACATTTTGCCTTTCCTTTCGGGCGGAAATTGAAGAAACAGAACACCAATACACTCAAGATACTCACTACAATCAAAGAAGGTTCTACAAACAGCCCCTCTTTATTGAGCAACATCAGCGGAACCAATACCGCCAGCGAATACCCGGCTGTAATTCCGTTGATACCATCCATGAAATTGATGACATTCGTAATACCCACGTACACAATCAAAGCCAAGATAACCACCCACCATAATTCCGGATGCAAGATATTCAGCTGATAGAACGCCATCGCAGCTGAAGCAAACTGCACCAGCAGACGCACTGAATCTGGAAGCGAATGAATGTCATCTACAAAACTGATACCAGCCACCATCGTCAATCCAGCCAAGAACCAAGGATACGGAAAACCAAAGAACGCGCTCCAGATCCACGCACCAATCAGGAAGATGATTCCTCCCCCACGCAGCACCACTGAAGAGTGCGAACTCCGTTCATTCGGCTTGTCGATGATATTACACTTATCCGCAATGCGGAAATACACTAACTCGGTAACAAACAGCAATCCGAAAATGATTGCATACATAGCATAAATACTCATATGTTGTTATTAATTATTCAAGAAAAGACAGTAGATTTAAGGGTGTAAGGGATGCGAAAGCACTAAAAAGCACTTTCTACAAAATGAACTCAAAAGATTTTTTCAGATAATATTATTGACCTTTAAAACTCAGAATAGTAGCCTTTAATCCTTCTTTGGCTGACACAGGCATTTTCTTTATTCCCAAAGCCTGTTTGATTTTGGCATTGCTTACCACATAATTTTCCGTCAGCTTCTGCATACGCAACGGATTCAATGGAAGATGCAAGCAACCACCTACTTTAGCGACTCCATTCATTAAATCTTTCGGGATATGCCAAATATGTGCTTTCTTACCTAAAGCAGAACAAATCACCTCAATCAATTCATTGGTAGAAAGAGCTTCATCATCTGCCATATGATAAATACCACTGGTTACGCTTTTAGTAAGCAGTCCTTCAATCACCATGCACAAATTAGAAATGCTCGTAAACGAACGGCGATTCTCAAATGCACCCAGCGGCCAAGGAATTCCCTTACGAACTACTCCATACAGTAAATTCAAATTACCTTTATTGCCAGGGCCATGAATCATACACGGACGCATGATATAAACCTGCTTGTCAGGATAAAGCGCACTATCTTCAAATGCATGATACGGATTCTGCAAAGCCTCCGGTGCAAACTTCTCAATGATATAATTTTCAGCCTTGATTTTACTTTCCCCGTAAGGTCCTACCGGAGTCGGCACACACTCTTCCGTCAAAATATCACCCTGCACATAGTCCGCTGCACTCTTCACTGTGGAAAAGAATATGAACTTCTTGGTAGAAGACTGAGCCAAGAACCAATCAAAGATACGTTGCGTTAATCCTGTGTTTACTTTGAAATACACATCCGCTGCGCTCTTGTTTCTTGTATCATGAGCCTTTCCAGCCAAATGAATTACCGCATCAATGTCCGGCATCTCTTTATCCAAATCTTCCCAAGAGAAAGTTTTTACAACTCCTTCTTTATCAGGAGAAACAATATCCAAACCATAGATAGTATGCACTTCCTTTAAGGCAGCAACAAGATTGGAACCCACAAAACCATGGATTCCTGTAATAAGAATATTCATATGATTATTTATAAAAATATAATGCAAGTACACAAGTTAAGGGATACTTTCTAAAGAGATTATAAGTTTACCCTAAACGAGATTAAAAAAGAATATATAACAAATATCTTTTTAACTAATAGCATATAAAAATAATAAACTACGCTATTAGAAGTTCTTAACCATAGAAAGATATTGCGTGCAAATTTGAGGCCACGTGTATTTTTCCTTAACAATCTGAAGTGCTACGTTTCCATGTTTATGATATTTATCAAACTGCCCTTCCACTTTCTTCATATTTTCACAAACTTGATTTACATCTTTAACATCAGACCATAAACCGATTTCATTATTTGCTAAAACCTCTTGAATAGAAGGAATACGAGTTACAATTGGAACTTTTCCATAAGACATTCCCTCTAATAAAGCAATAGGCAAACCTTCAGAAGAAGAAACAAGACAATAAGCACAACAATGCTTAAGTAACAATGCTTTGGACTCTCCATACACTGTACCAGGAAAAATGATATCTTTATTACCTTCCGCACGAGCTACCACAGTACGACCATACGCATGGTCCACATCGCCTCCTATGACTAACTGATATCCCTTGGGCTGATGAGCTTTAAAGGCATCTATTAACACCTCTAGGTTTTTAATTGGATCGATACGTCCTATAGACAAGAAATACTTACCCGATTTGATGCCATTTCGATCAAGAATATCTGATATTGGTTCAGTTTCTTCTGGAAAATAAACGCCACAACATAAGACCTTGCATTTTTTATGATATCTATCATAAACTTCCTGTGCCTTAGTATGACTGACAGTAATAATATTCTTGGAAAAGGTTAAAGACAACTTCATGGCTGCCTTCAAAATTTGCTTCATCAAATTACTATGTTTGGGACTATCCTCTGCCAAGCTATGAATAATGCAAGAAGATTTCATGCCGAACATCCGAACTATCAAAGAAGGAATGACTGAAAATATAACTGTTTGATACATCACCATATCAATCTCATGCCGATGCTTAATCAGATAAGGCAATGACTTGATATATAATACAGGAATACTACTCATTGTACCCCCAGGAGTTTTATACTGTTTGATTTTTACTCCCTTATAATCAGTTTCTTTATTACAGGAACCAAAACTTAAAACTGACGATTCATATCCTCTACGATTCAACTCCAAAGCCAGATTATAAGTATAAGAATTCACACCATTCGGTTCCTCATGTGCTCCTATAAAGACGGTTCTCATAAATTAATCCCTCTCAATCAATTTTGTATAACGTTCTTCAAAAATCTCCATCGAATAGTTATTTCTAAGATTCTGATTACTCCTCAGACCCATTTGGTTTCGTAGTTCAACTGAATCCAGCAATTTACCTAAGGAATTAGACAAGCCTTGCGCATCTCCAATAGAATGCAGAAAACCGTTCTCGCCTTCTATAACCAAATGATCATTATCCCCGACATTGGTAGCTACAACAGGTAAACTATAATTCAATGCCTCCATGATACTATTACTAGTTCCTTCGAACAAACTGGTAGATAAATAAATGTCTGCATTTCTTTCCAGTTCATGCACATTATTAGGCTTGATATAAATCTCAGTTTTATCTCTTAAGCCATATTGTTCCACCCATCCTCGAATATGCGGTTCTAAAACGCCATACCCTACGATACATAATCGATAATCATTTCGTTTCAACAACGAAACACTCTTAATCAGAGTTTCATAATCTTTCTGAGGGTCAAAGCGCCCCACTGTAATAATAGTTTTTACACCTTTATCAGCTCTTTGAATAGTTTGAGCAATAGCTGGGAAGCAATTGGGTATAACTATATTTTTATCTTTCCGAAATCCTATACTGCCAAAGAAATCAGCTCCCGAGTAACAATTGAAAATTGTACCTGTAGCCCAATGGTTATGAGCAAATTTCTCCATCAACATTTTTTTCTTCGGTAGCCTAGAGTTACGAATACCATTATAAACTCTAATACCTAGTTGATTAGCAAGGAACGAGCCCAAGACATCTGGTAAAGTCAAATAGTTAAGAAGGACATCAGTCTTTGTTTCTTTCAATATCCTCCTGATTTGAGTTGCTTTAGATACAAGATTACCACTCAAGCGATGAACATGTACTGGACTATTTGACAATAACTCCACATTCCGCTTATATTCTGCATGATCGCCAAACAACACGATAAGATTAATTTTCATGTGTTTTGATAATTGGACAGCAAGCAAAACAGCTTGTTTTTCCGCACCACCAGAATCGATAGTGGAAACCAATAAGGAAACATTCTTCATTATAACTATCATTTAATGCGCTCTATACTTGATAAATTTTGCAGGATTTCCAGCCCAAACTTCATAAGGAGGAATATCTTTTGTGACTACACTACCAGCTCCAATTATTGCACCTTTACCAATAGTAACTGAGTTACAAATACAAGCATTCACACCAATGAAAACATCATCGCATATATGAACTTCTCCAATCCTAAATTTACGTCCAGAAACATTTGGATTTAAATAATGGGTTAAAATTTTCACACCTGACGTTATAGCTACATTATTTCCAATAAAAATTCTATCAGGCGCAACTGTATCTATTACAACGTTACTATATATAAGAACTCTGCCTTTAATTTTAACACCTCCTAATTTCAATATTCTAGATCGGCATTGAGGCAACATGGGCAAACCGGCGAAACAAATCCAAAATTTCCTCCACAAACGTTTTAAAGGATAAACTTCTAAAAAATGCTTAATATTCATATATTATTTTTTATAAAAAATCAAATCACATGTTTTATACACTAAAAAAGCCAGCATTGTTCCTAAAACAAGAAAAAGCATATCAACTAAAAACATATAAAATCTCACTTCAATTAGTAAGCTACTAATTATCAGTAAAACACTGTAGTATTTTCTGTGTTTCCGTTAAATAATTGAATTCTTTGAGTGCGACCTTAGCACCATTTTTACCTATAATATTAGCCTCATCTGGATGTTCCAATATCCAATCTATATTAGACGCAAAATCCTGTGGATTACGTTCTTCAGCTAATAATGCAGACTCTTTATGCTTCAAAAACAATGGAATATCACCGACTTTAGTAACAACAACAGGATTTTCAGTAAGAAGGTATTCACCTAACTTTGTGGGGAATCCACACTTCGCTTGCAAAGAGTCTGGACGATCTAATGCAAGAACAGTAGCATTTTTTAGAATTTGTGGCATTTTATCAGCTGCTATCATTCCTGTAAATACCACAAAATCTTTTATTCCCAAATCATCAATCAATTGAAGATTTCCTGAAGCATCATTATGATCGGGAGTTTTACCAATTATATATAGCTTTACATTTGGATGAGTTTTATGAACTATTGAGAATGATTTAATTAACTCATCTACACCATCTTTATTATTGGAAGCAGTACCACAATATGCTATATATTTCTCTACAGATTGTTTCTTTAAACCAGCAAATCTATTGCTATCAACCGTCATATTAATAATATGAATTTTATTTTTACACAACCCTAAAGAAACGTAATATTCTTTCAGTGCAGTAGAAATAACAAACATTCCATCAACCTTATGAACCTCTTTTTTGTATTTTGATACATTGAAGCCTTTTAAACTATACACATCTGGATGTTCTGTCTTTTCATGAAAGACTTTTACACCTTTTTTATCTATAACTTTAAAAAATATATTGCCAAAATTTGTCAAATAAACGACATCACCCGGATGCAAAGATTTTGCAAACTTCCATCCATAGTATTCTAAAGCTAACTTGTTAAGCAATCGATTAGAGAAAAACATATTCTCCCACATATATTTAAAAGTAACGTTGGGATAAACCTCTTGAACTCTACTTTTCATTGAATCAGGAGCTAAAAAAACAACAGTAACTTTTATTTGCAGTTCAGAAAAGCCTCTTAAAAAACTAAGAACTCTATTTGTGAATGCTGTATTAGGATAATAAGCATCACATACTATATAAACATTTTGCATAATTTTATATGACAATTTATTTCGAAAATTCACCAATTAATTCTTGCAATATTTACTCCATCGAGCAAACAACACTATTGTTAAATAAAAGAACCAAAATGAAGACCTCCCAGCTGTTAATGGCTCTAGAGTAGTACAACATATTGCAAGAAACAAAACTAAAGAAATAACTAGAATTCTATTCCCTGCATGTTTCCATACAACAACAAGTGGATAAATTAAAGTACAGAAAAATAAAGTAATCCCAATAAAACCATAATCAACTAAAAAAGCAAGATAATCATTATGAAATCCATAACCTCCAGGAATAGCTAGATAAAATCCACCAAGATAACCTAATCCAAACAGATGTTCTAGAAAACTCTTATGCATAAAGGCAAACATCTTCACTTCCCAAATAATTGTTCGCCCATTTCCCGTATCATCATCTCCACCTAAAGAACGTTCTAAAAGGAGGTCAAATGAACCCAAGGCATACATAATGAAAATTCCAATAATTACACAACCAACAATACCTATCTTTTTACTAAACTTGATATCAGAAAAGAAAGTAATTAACATTATAGGTACAGAAGCAGACAAGAATGCTCCTCTAGATGCATTTAAGACTAACATTAAACTCCCTAAAACAACTGTCAGAAAACAAATTTTTCCAACTAATTTAGTAGAATAAGTATGATTGATGAGCTTATTATAAGCTAGAACTACTCCCATAGCACATAAATTACCTAAATAGTTCGGGTCAACCCAATAAATACGACCATCTATGGAAGTTTCAATCTTTGCATTATCTCTATAAATAAAAAAATAAATACTCAAAATAATCGTAATGAATAAGAACGACAATACATATAATTCTTGTTCATCACCACTTTGACTAATAAAAAAGAAAGCTAATATTATTACCAACAAAGAATAATCTATATTAACGAAACTTCCTCCTAGAATATAATCCACGCAAATAACGTATAATCCAAAAATGATTAATATCAATGGAGGTGATTGCATTTTTTCAAAACTTTTCCTTTTAAAGAATAAAAATAGCATTAATAAATAAACATAATAATATATTTCTGTTGGCATAAAAGAATGAGAAAATGCATATACAGATATTGATAAAAAGCATATTAATATCGGTATCAGCAAACTAATTTTTTTTATAAGAGCCGGAACAAACAAAGCAAACAAGTAAGATATTTTCACTATAATGGGGGGAGTTGATACAGTACTAATCCAAGAACATAATATCAACAATAATACAAAATAGTATATGTATAATTTCTTTTCTATCATCAGATAATTAATTTAGTATGTCATCCAATTTTTGTTGTATATTTTTTTCTTTAAAATTGTCTGATATAAGCGGATTAAACGTCCTTTTATTTTGTATAATATCACTTATTACATTAGACATTTTATCTATGCTACAAATTCTCCCATCACGTCCATCTCGAATAAACTCATACGCAGATCCAAAATTATTTGTTACTATAGGTAATTTTAAAATCTTAGCCTCATTAAATATCATAGGACATGCTTCGGATGCAGAAACAGAAACTAAAAGATTCGCTTTTTTGTAATAGGGATATGGATTTAATTTATTACCCAAACAAAATACACTATTTTCTACAGAATATTTTTTTATAGCTGACTGTAATTCTTGCAAAGCTACTCGTTCACACCCTCCCCCTAAAATATACCATTTAAAAGAAGCCCCATTTTCCTGTATCTCTGCCGCTATTTTTGGAATAAGATGAAACTGTTTAATTGATACAATTCTACCAACAGATATAATAGTAAAGCATTTATTATCAAATCTTATATCATCAATAACATCACAAGATTTCGTGTTTATATGGTCCTCATCCATTATATTATAGATAGAATATGTCTTAGAAGACAAGGTTGGGAATAGCTGACAAAATAATGATCTTGTATATTCTGATACAGCTATTATTTTAGAATACCTAGAAAAAATATTCATTTCATATTGAAAGTCTGAATATATACGCGAATAATCACAATGTATCCATGTAATTTTGTTGGGATTAGAAAACTTCGAAACAAATTGCAATGATAAAGTTTCTTGGAATGATATTACATAATCATATTGTTCCTGTTCTAATTTTTTTATCGTTAATGAATCTATCACACTTTTCAAAAAGCCTCCGAAAAAAGGTATTCTTAACAAAACCTTAAATAAAAGCAAACAGCATTTAAAGGAGCCTTTACTGCTAGCAACTTGAGTATATACTAAAGAGGACAATTTATTACATTTAAGAATATACTTATGCAAACAATCATTATTCGCTAAACGATATGAACTCATAGCGAACAAGTGAACCTGATATCTACTTGTAAATGAAGAATTAAGCAAAGCTATCAAAGATGACAAAACACCTCCTGTAGAAATGCCTGGGATAACAATCAATATTTTTTTCATATATTGTTACGGATAAAATTGTAGTAACGTTTCCGTTCGTTTTCTAATATCGCATCAACCTTATTATAATCAATAGGCCTTAAAAGTGACGATTTTCTTTTATCAAAATCATCAATACTTTCTACAAAACGATCTTCTAAGGATAATAAACTTAAGAGAGAACGAAGGCGAGTAAATTTTTTCTCAGAAGCACAAAATATAAAAAACTGCTTCTTAAATAATAGACTTAAAGCAAGACCATGAAAAGAATCTGTAATTACATACTCAGAATTTTTTATGCGAGTTAGCCAATGTCTTGGACCATTTAAAAATCTGACTGTTAAATTTGAATGCTTAAATAAAGGCAACCCTATTTTTTTTGCAATATGAGCAGCTTTCAGCTGAGCTGTTTCATCATTCAAAAGTAGAAATGGAAAAATCTGTTTAACAGGCTTTAAATTCAAAACCAAATCTTCAAAATGCCCATAACCAAGAGTTGGATCCGGCAAATTTACCGATGGCAAGCGAAATATATCCTGCATAATAGTGACACCAGTAGATTCTCTAATAGAGATAGCTTTAAATTGACAGAATAATTTCTTAACTTTTTCTGTATAATCAGCTGATTCATCCCATACTTCTTTTCCAAAACTAGACGATAGGGCAATTTTTGATTGATTTCCGTCTACAAAATCAAGGTAAAAAGACATACCAAAAACACCTGTAATATCTCTATTCCAAACCTGATCACTACCTACAATCGTAATGTCTGCTATTGGTAAATTAATGTCACTTATACTATAAGCTTTATTAGTCATCTTAGAGAAAAATCTCTTCTTAAAAAGCCAGAACTGAAACTCCCTAACACAATCCTTCCAAAAAGAAATTTGTTTCCATATGTCCTTTTTATTTGGATGAATTAGATTAATTACCCGAACTGTGTGCCCTGCCTTTTCAAGCAGACGACAAGTGGCATAAGTCTGCATTACAGCGCCATAACATTTACCATAATGAATTGTCAATAGATTTATTTTCGCCATACTATTTGATAATTTCAATTTCTAATTTATCTGTTTTATATACCTTCTTCATAAACTCCAAATAGATAGGAAAGGCTCTATCCGCTCCTGAATCTAACCACATAAAAACAATGGGATTTTTAGAACTGATGTAAGGAGCTATGGAGCTATATCCAGTAATCCAGCATAAAAACCTTTTATTATATTCTAGCTTTTGATCTATGTTTTTTACGAAAAAGCGAAGCAGTTGACTTACAATCACCAATATCAATCTTAAAAAAACATTCATTTTTCCATTGATAAAACAACGATTTACAGTACATCCTAAATTTCTAGCATGTCCTTCCAACCTTAACTCTCTATCTTTTTTATTTTCGGCTGCTATTTTTTTCATCAGTTCAACATCACCAGGCATAGCACGCAAAACAGCAGATATAATTGTTCCAATTACAATTTTTTTCTTAAAAACTGAATTACGAAATTCAAAACCAAAATCTTTAGAAGTAAAAGTCTGAACGGTTCCATCGGATAAAACAACTTTGGCAGAAAGCAATAATTCAGCAATGCTATTCTCTCTACACGAACTATTGTTAACCAAGGCTGCTCCAATTGTTCCAGGCAATCCAGTCAGATATTCAAACCCCTTGATACCCTCTTCTATCATTTGTCTAGAAAGGTTGATTATACCAACACCAGCCTCACAAAAGAGTTTCTCCCCTTTTACTTCAAACTTTCTACATTTATAAGTAGAGACAACAACTGTTAAATCACATTCATTTAGAATATAGAGATTTGACGTATGCCCTACAAGCAAAAAATCTATCGATTCTTTATATAAAAAAGATACTATTAATTCTAACTGAAAAGCGGATGATGGAGAAATAAATAATTCGGCCACACCACCACGATGAATCCAAGTCCTTTTCTTAAGTTCTACATTTTTTTCAAAAAGAATGCTATTTGCATCCAGAAATTGAATTAAATTGGCTTTATTCATTTCATAAAACGTTTACAATAATCTACCACTAAAGATTTTTCAGTTTTGTCCAATACAACAAAATAAGAAACAATCAATGACATACTCACAGATACGAAACCAGTTATCATCATTCTAAGCAAAGAAGGCGGAAATAGATGGATTATGACTAAAGGTAAAATTGGAACCAAGAGCAAAAAACTAAAGCATGGAAAAATCACTTGTTTGCAATAATTCCAAAGATTATAATCAAAAATTTTCTTTAATAATAAGTTACAAATAATCTGATTAATAATCGTTATTAGTAAACTGACCCAATAAACTACAACTGCATCATAACCCATTTTTAAAAAAATCCATGAAACTGGCAAAATGGAACAAATTATAATGCTTGTTCCCATTTGGTAAATACGCATATTCCCTGTAGCATGTACAACCTGTGAAATAGGTGTATTTAAACTACTGATAACCATATTTAAAAGCACCAAGATAGTGAATGGGACTGTGTATTCAGGTATGTTATCCCCAAGCCATAAAAAAAGAATATATTTTATTTCTATCATAATAGGTATAGACAGCAAAGCAAGCAATATGAAGGAAGCCTTAGACAAGCTATAAAATAAATTAAGAACTCGTCTATAATTACCACCAGCATAAGACTGTACCAACTGTGGTCTAAAAGCAATTACTATATTGGACTGAAATCCTTGAATAGCGGTAAAGACCATATTTGATACACCTCTAGCTGCATTAATTACAGGACCAAAAAAAACATTTAGCAACATATTTAATCCCTGACTCTTAATCATGTAGGAAAAAGAACCAAATAAATTCCAGCCGGAAAATGTTAACATGGGTTTGAACAAATTTTCCCGGATTCTAAAATCAAGACTCAATTCTTTAAAATGTTTTTTCGAATAGCCATAATAAAGCAAGAAGTTGATAACAGAAACTGCAGCATTCAATAGACCATAAAGTACCAATTTATCTACCGTTGCATATCTTACACCATAAGCTATGAATAATTTAGCCATCACATCAAAAATACTTAGATATGCATAATAATCCATTCGCTCATATGCCATAATAGCTGCGCTATAAGGAATCTGAAGAACTACTAAAAATAATGAAAAAACAGACAACTGAAATACCCACAAAGCAGCATCAAAACGATCAATGGGTATTACCATTTGCGTGTATATATACCATAGTCCAAATGTTTCTAATACAACGAATAAAAGTAACGCTAATAATAATTGAATTTGAAAAGATGTGTTATATACATCTCTAACACTATAATCATTTTTTCTGCCTAAAGAAAAATTATAAAACCGCTGTACACCATTGGACATGGATGTATTCAAAAACGCAAACATAGAAACAAAGCCACTAACCACATTATTGATACCATAATCTTCAATTCCAAGTGCTTGTAATACTATTCTCGTTGTAAATAGTGAAACAACAAGAACAAGTCCCATCCTTATATATAAATATAAGGTATTCTTTGCTAAACGCCTGTTGTTATTTGATATTTCGCTCATACTAATTTTTTTTAATCATTATAAACACTCAATTAAGAGATTTATTATTTATCTTTTTTTAGAGAGTACACTATCGTCCCAAAATGAAGTTTGGCTCATATTTTTTTACTGATATACAAGAAATATAATATAAATAGCTATTTATCTGCATAGCATTTCTAATAGCAATGTTTTTCATCATTACGATTTAATGTTTTTTCATAAGTATGGATGAATAAACTTAACATTCTTCTTTAGATTTCTATGATATAATACATTATACCAGTCCATAAAAAATTCATCTGAAAAAATTCGATAATTATAACTTGAACCTTCTTTTCTCATCAGCGTCTCCTCCATTAATAGTTCTTGAACTAAAGCATCAAACTCTTCCAATGAATGGAACGATTTATTATACTTAAACGGCACTTCTATTACATCTTCCAATAGAGCTATTTTTTCAACTATATCTCGTTTGTCATCATAAAAGTGCATATTATTCACTATGTGATAATAACTTCCGATTTCTAAACCTAATATGGCTGCAAAATATTCTTGCATAAATGTAAAATTAAAGATGTTTACTGCACTTGCTCCCCATATTAAATCATTAGAACGCATAGTGACTATTAAATTCAACTTATCGGTTTGCGCATCTTTTATGAAATGAAGAATTCTAGTACAAGGTATGTCCTTGGTCTGTTTTAGCTTTCGCTCATCATCAAAACAATCTTTCATCGGATCACCAATAGTTATAATCGCTTGTCGAGTATTGATATCTTTTTCAAAACACTCTACGACATAACGAAACTGATCGACTTCATCTGATTGTTCCATATATTTTTCTCGAACATCATAATCTGTTATTTCTCCGTTATAATGTCGCAAGCGAGGTCCGTATCCACCTCTCATAGTCTGCCCATCATCAGAAAAATTCTTCAGATTACTTCCATAATTACTAATATAATCCATATCGTTTTTTCCAGAAGCCAACCATAAAGATTCACCATAAGCTAGAGGCGCATACCAATTTCGTTCTGGGATTGTTATGATACGAGCTGTAGGATTTGTAATTTTGAACATATATGGCTCAGGAAGTTCAACACACCTTTTTCCACGCACGTCCCGGCAGATACCTTCTTTTAATAATAATCGACAAGTATCTCTCAAAAAAGTATTAACTCCTGGATATTCGGCTTGGTACATAATTCTTTATTTGTTTTAATCTTCCATTTTGGAGGGAAAACGAAATGAATACTTTCTGAATTCTCCTTATAAATCTGTTTGATCCGAACATTATCAACTCTCAACTCGGGCATTGCTTGACGCAAATACTTATCCGTTTCGCAAAAGCAATTTTGTAAATCCAACAATGAAGGCTTTCTTCCTGGCAAAGGGCGGAATTCAGTATACCCATATTTTTCTTGAAGAGATTCAAAATTTGCATGAACATACAGAATTGCATCTTCATAATCGTTACCATATTTTAAAAAGCATTTTTTAATACCACGTATAGCCCCTAACCCTGCTTTCACAAATGAATCCTCACTAAAATTGATGAACGGAGAATAATTAAAATCTATAGCATATTGATAAGCTAAAAATTCTCCCAAAAAGGAACAAGTATTTAATAACCGGTAAACCTCTTCTAAAGAACTAGCACTTAAAATTTTATCTACTTTTTGTCCATCAATAAATTCTGCTTTCACCATTGTTAACCATTTCTCATGCTTTGAAACTAAATGATTATATTTTCGATGCGAGCCTGTCATCATATAAGCATTGTTGAATATGGGAACTTTATTCTGTCTCTCTGTAAGCAGCTGACTGATGACTTTTACATCAAAATGATGAATCGTTATCTCACCATAAAATTGTTGTAAAAATTCCCAAGTACTTATTTTATTGAAAATCTTAAATACAAGAATTCTCAGTAAAACATCTTGAGGTGTATATTTTTCTAAATCTTTATAGATTACTTGACTAATTAGATATTGACTAACTCTGTCGCAAGCACGATAAACATTTGTAAACTTATATTTTCGCAGAATAGGATCTTTAGTCCAATTTGATCTTTTTTCTATCTTTCTCCAAAAGATATTCATTCGCTCTTGAATAAAATAGAAATAGTAACAAAGAACATGATCATTCGGAATTACGGAATTAGGATTTTCCATCATACCGTTTAAAATGCTTGAAAAGATTAGGAATATCTATAAAACCTTTTTCATAATTACGAGACAAATACTGCCAAAGATCAGCGCATAAATTAGTTGCTGGACATTTATGCCCCACACCTCTCTTTATACAAAGTCTAAACTTATCAGGTAATTCAATCATAGAACAACCAAAATAAAAAAAATCATATGAAACAAGTACATGATCGGATGTACCTGTATCTCTTTTTAAATTATGATAGTTCACAGATCCATCTTCATTGGAATGATGAGAGTCTTCTTGCATCCAGCTTCCATTTGGCAAATGGTGATAAATATTATCTCCATATAACTTCTTGAAACTTCCATTCATAACAGGCTTCTTACGGTCGAATTTGGGATTGTTCCAATACTCATCAAAAGTAATCACCTCCGAAACCTTGGCCATATAAATTAATTTATACCCCTGCTCTTTAGAGGAATGTCCTATAATAAAATCTCCAACTTTAGCATGTTTTCTAATTTGCTGTTTACAAGTAGCCAAAGTTAGAAAACCATAAAATGGATTAGGAGCAAAACCATAATCACGAGCTACCACATAACTAAATCCTCTTCTCATATTTTTTTAATTAGCAATTAAACCGAGTACACGTAACTGAAGAACGTGTAGTACCATCAAAATTTTCAAATTGACAAGCACCATTAATCGCTGCTTCGATATTGTCCTTGTTCCATCCGACTATGGAATCTGCTAATTCTTCCAAAGCTTCTGGCAACTGAGCATCTCGCTCTCCATGCAAATAGATTCCAATAATTTGCTTTCCCTGTTTTTCTGCCTGACGTATTTCCCAATCAACCCAATCACTAGCGTGTGTATCTTCACCCACTAAACAAATGAAGGTACCTGCCTCGGAAATCAGTGGACGAAGCAAGGATTTAATATAATCCTCATTTGTAGCATTGTTGAATTTTTTAGAAGTAACCGAATAATTACGCAACATATAACCATCACCAAGCAAAGATTTTAATCTCTCTATATGACATTCATCCTCATGGTAATGACTTACAAACACATTTTTTATTTCTGGTTCCGCCATAACTTACAAATTACATATTATCTTCATAATTTCATCATGCAACTCATCTAAAGATAAGTTTGAATTTCCCAATTTCAACATATCATCCGGAGAAGGAGAAATATTAATATCTCCTATATTATTTAGCTCAGCCCAAAGTTCTTTAGCCATATAACCCGTAGCTCCTACTGGAATCAAGAAATTATTATGAACCTTGGATATTTCATATTCCTCACGCATACCATTGGAGTTTAGAAGTTGACCATCCACCATTTTATTACCCATCAAAAAGATAGAAACTCCAGAGTGACTAATCATTGCCTCTCTATGTTTTGTCCAAAGTTTCTTGGAATCAGTAATTCCTTGAGGAAATGGACAAATTATTATATTACCATCCATTGGCCTATGTTCCAGTTGTAACTGCATGGTAGCACCTACTACCACTTCATTTCCAAAACCAAGACCATATCCATTGACTATCCTGAATCCGTTGTGTATAAGCGAAGCACTCAATCTCTGTACAAAACGTTTCATCTCGTCTTCCGGATAAATATCAAATGCTGCAGCTGCTCCTGATATAAATACAGTTTTTCGCTGATATTTTAATTTAATAGATTGAAGTATTTCTGTTATCTCTTCATAGTTATCAATTAAAATAGTCTCTATCCCAAAATTCAACAAATCATTTATAATATATAGTTGTTCATTTCTTCTATTATTAAACTGCTCCTGACTTTCGGATTCCTTTTGCTGAACTTTTCTTGTAATATAATAGTGCCTTCGTTGATTTTGACGAAACAATTGCCTTGCATACTTGAATACATACTTCAAATTTGGATCGTCCAAACTAAGACCTAAAAATAAAAATGTTTTATTCATCAAATCATAACCCAAACAATCTAAAAATGCTTCATGAGTAGATGGGTAATCGTCAAACTGATCTCTAGTAAGAATTGTTTTGTCCGGTTGTTCCACGTCACCATTCATTTTGTAAACAAAAGTATTACAATTGCTTTTTGAAATGGCTAAGTTCTCCGGCTGAGACTTTGCATCAAAAACTATAGAAGCTTCTGATAGAGATTTTTCAATTAGCTTATCGTAGTTAGTAGTCCAAAAAGTATGAATGGGCAAACTTGCCAATAAACGATGATTTACAGTTGGAATTGTTTCCAAAGGAAAAGCATTTAAAATTGTATGACTAAGTTCAGATATGTTTCTAGTCTTGTTTACATAGAACTGAGCCAAATCTACTAAATTTGTTTGATCAGTAACTTCGATTTCAAGTTCCTCTCCAATTTCTTGAAGAAGACCTTTCCAATCAACAAATCCAGCACTTATTGACATTCCAGCACCCAAAAAGACAGCTGCCCTGCCATCTTCAAGTGCTTGAACATATTTTTTTATTAACAAAGTCTTATTCATTATCACTTTACTTAAAAATAGGATGGCCTAACTGCTGATGAATTATGTTTACATACATCATTCTCATTCTTAACGTATTCAATTATTTATATTTTTAAGTTGAGCCAACTAAAAAAAGAAACCGTTATTATTACGATAAAAGTGTCATCAGATATTTATGGATAAAACCAACTCAACTGCAAGAATTAGAAAAGAAATAACCTCTAAACTATTTTTTTAGAAACTTATCCTCAGACAGATTTAGCAAAATATCCTTTTTCTTTGCCGCAGAAACACCTTTTGTACCTAAATCAAATTTTTTGTTACGCTCATAATATTCCTCTATTGTGCAAATAATCTTTGCAGGATTTCCAGCTACAACTACACCTGAAGGAACAGATTTGGTAACTATACTCCCTGCAGCAACGAGAACATTATTGCCAATCGTAACTCCAGGCATGATTAGAGCATTAGTTCCAATATAAACCCAATCACCTATAACTACTTTGCCAAATGTATCGAATTGGGGATATTTAGAACGGACTGCCCCGCCTCCGCCATGTGTAAATATTTTACTATTTGTCAGCTGACAATTAGAACCTATTGTAATGAGGTAGGGTTCTGAACTCCAATGATTTTTCCCCATCAAATTGTTTTTTCCAACAGATACGCCAAGATACTTAGCCCACTTTTCTGGGGAATAAAAAAATCTTCGAAAAATAAAAAGAATCTTCTTAATAATACTCATATCTTTCTTATTTATAGAATTCTTTATACCATTCAGCAAACTTTCTCAATCCTTCTCTCAAAGAGGTATGCGGACGAAAACCAAAATCTTCTTCCAGCGGCGTAGTGTCTGCAAAAGTAACAGGCACATCACCCGGTTGCATCGGAACAAGCTGCTTGTGAGCTTCAAAATCATAATCTGAAGGCAGCACACCAGCACGAATCAGTTCTTCCTGCAATATCTGTACAAAGTCCAACAAATTTTCAGGGCTGCTGTTACCAATGTTATAAACTTTATACGGAGGAATAGGCAGTCCGTCTTCACCGTTCTGCTTTTCCGGTGCATGTTGCATGATACGCACTACACCTTCTACAATATCATCCACAAAAGTGAAGTCGCGTTTGCAGTTACCATAGTTGAAAATCTGGATAGTTTCACCTTTCAACAATTTGTTAGTGAAACCAAAGTAAGCCATATCAGGACGGCCACAGGGACCATAAACTGTAAAGAAACGAAGACCTGTGCTCGGAATATTATACAATTTGCTGTAAGCATGAGCCATCAGTTCGTTGCTCTTCTTAGTTGCAGCATACAGAGAAACCGGATTGTCTACCTTGTCATCAGTAGAATATGGAACTTTTTTATTAGATCCGTATACACTACTTGATGAAGCGTACACCAAGTGTTCTACACTATGATGACGGCAAGCTTCCAGAATGTTATAGAAGCCAATCAAGTTGCTTTCAATGTAAGCATCCGGACTCGTAATGGAATAACGGACACCAGCCTGAGCAGCCAAATTTACCACCACTTGGGGTTGATATGCAGAAAAAATATCTTCAATAGCTACTTTATTGGCAATAGAGTCTTTCACAAATACAAAGCGTTCTCCATAGCGAGACAATTCTTCCAAACGTTCCTGCTTCAAACGAACATCATAGTAATCGGTTATGCTATCAATACCGATCACCTTAACAGTAGCAAATTCATTTAACAGCCGTTTTGCCAAATTAGCACCGATAAAGCCGGCAGCTCCGGTTACTAGCACTGTCTTATTTTCAAGGTTTACATTGTAAGTCACCATAATTCGTTCTGTCTATGTTAGTCTCTTTGGAAAATGTCACGGGTATAAACTTTCTCTTTCACATCATCAAGGCATGCATCATAGCGATTGGCTATAATGGCATGGCTCTGTGCCTTAAATTGTGTTAGATCATTGACAACCTTACTGCCGAAGAACGTTTCACCATCCTGCAATGTAGGTTCATAAATAACCACTTCAGCACCTTTGGCCTTAATGCGCTTCATAATACCCTGAATGGCACTCTGACGGAAGTTGTCTGAATTGGATTTCATTGTCAAACGATAAACACCGATTACGCAATTCTTTTCCTTTGTAGCGTCCCATTCACCATTTTCACTATAATAGCCTGCTTTCTTCAATACAGCATCAGCAATGTAATCCTTGCGTGTGCTGTTACTTTCCACGATGGCAGACATCATATTCTGAGGAACATCCTGATAGTTGGCAAGCAATTGCTTCGTGTCCTTCGGCAAGCAGTAACCACCATAACCAAAACTTGGATTATTATAATGAGTACCGATACGCGGATCCAAACCAACGCCCTGAATGATGGCTTGCGTATCCAAACCTTTTACTTCTGCATACGTATCCAATTCATTGAAGTAGCTAACGCGCAAAGCCAAATAGGTATTGGCAAACAGTTTCACAGCCTCTGCTTCTTTCATTCCCATAAAGAGCGTATCAATATTTTCCTTGATAGCTCCTTCCTGCAACAAATGAGCAAATGTCTTGGCAAATTCTTCAGCCTTAGGATTACCGATTGCATTGATAGCAGCATTTTCTTCGTCAAATTCCTTTCCTTCAATAATCTTAGGATAGCCTACAATAATGCGAGAAGGATACAGGTTATCATAAAGAGCCTTTGATTCGCGCAAGAATTCCGGTGAGAACAAAAGATTGAACTTCTTATCTTTCAATTCGGGCTTCAACAAGAACTGAAGAGCGTATTTCTTATACAAAGAACGAGTATAACCAACTGGAATCGTGGACTTGATAATCATCACCGCATCCGGATTCACTGAAAGAACCAAATCAATTACATCTTCAATATGATGTGTATCGAAGAAATTCTTTTGCGGATCGTAATTAGTAGGCGCAGCAATAATCACAAGATCTGCTTCTTTATAAGCAGCAGCTCCATCCAAGGTTGCAGTTAAATTCAACTCTTTTTCAGCGAAGAACTTTTCAATATATTCGTCTTGAATAGGCGAGATACGATTGTTTATTTTCTCTACTTTCTCTGCTACAACATCTACAGCTGTTACTTGATGATGTTGGGCCAGCAAAGTGGCCATACTCAATCCAACATAGCCTGTACCGGCTACTGCAATTTTGATATCTTCAGTCATAATAAAATTGATTTAGATTCTTTATACGTTCCGCCCAGTGGTATCGAACCACGAACTTTATGTCCTACCTGTATGAGCGGAAATCCTTAATTTAATTACTTGCTAAAGGATTAGGCATCTTTACGCCAAACCATTTTATTCACTACACCCGTGTAGCTCTGAATCAGTTTCACCACCTTGGTAGAAACAATCTCATCTGTGTAGTTAGGCACCGGAAGACCATTGTCCCCGTTCTGTGTCATATCCACAGCCAGTTCTACTGCCTGGAGCAAGTCGTGTGTATTGATACCAGCCAATACGAAGCAGCCTTTATCCAATGCTTCTGGACGTTCCGTAGAAGTACGGATACATACTGCAGGGAAGCTGTGACCTACAGAGGTGAAGAAAGAACTTTCTTCCGGCAATGTACCAGAGTCAGAAACTACTGCAAATGCATTCATCTGAAGACAGTTGTAATCGTGAAAACCGAGAGGTTCCTGACGGATCACACGCGGATCGAGCTGGAAGCCACTCTTTTCGAGGCGGTTTCTAGAACGCGGGTGGCAACTGTACAGAATCGGCATATCGTATTTCTCTGCCATCTTGTTGATTGCCGTAAACAAAGAAGTGAAGTTCTTCTCTGTATCGATGTTTTCTTCGCGGTGTGCAGAAAGCAGGATGTATTTGCCTTTTTCCAAGCCCAAGCGCTGGTGAACATCGCTTGCCTCAATTTCAGCCAAGTTTTCGTGCAACACTTCCGCCATCGGAGAACCACTGACGTAAGTACGTTGTGGAGCCACGCTGCTGGCGTTCAGATAACGACGGGCATGCTCGCTGTAGCAGATATTCACATCAGAGATGATATCCACAATACGGCGATTGGTTTCTTCGGGCAGACATTCGTCGAAGCAGCGGTTACCGGCTTCCATGTGGAAGATAGGAATGTGCAGACGTTTCGCACCGATGACAGACAAACAAGAGTTGGTGTCACCCAACACTAAGACTGCATCCGGCTTGATTTCCACCATCAGCTTGTAGCTCTTGTCGATGATGTTACCCATGGTAGCACCCAGGTCATCCCCTACGGCATTCAAATACACTTCAGGATCAGCGAGCTTCAAGTCTTTGAAGAAGACACCGTTCAGGTTGTAGTCGTAGTTCTGACCGGTATGAGCCAAAACCACGTCGAAATATTTTCTACATTTATTGATTACTGCAGCCAGACGGATGATTTCCGGACGGGTACCTACAATAATCAGCAATTTTAATTTTCCGTTATTCTTAAACATTTTCTATAGCGATTCGGGGTTAGTACTCTGAATTTATTTCACCGGGTCGAAATACGTATCCGGACGGTTGGGGTCGAAACTTTCGTTTGCCCACATCACCGTTACCAGGTCTTCCGTGTCACTGAGATTGATGATGTTGTGAGTATAGCCCGGCAACATGTGTACGGCTTCAATCTTGTCACCGCTCACTTCAAATTCAATGACTTCGTCGGTACCCACCTTGCGTTCCTGAATCAAGCCGTGACCGGCTACCACGATAAAGAATTCCCACTTCGTGTTGTGCCAGTGCTGTCCTTTCGTAATGCCCGGCTTGGAGATGTTGATGCTCACCTGACCGCAATTCTTGCTACGGAGCAATTCCGTAAAGCTGCCGCGAGGGTCTACATTCATCTTCAGAGGGAAAGATACCTTTTCTTTGGGCAAATAGCTGAGGTAAGTACTCCAAAGTTTCTTGGCAAAGCTACCTGACGGAATTTCTGGAATCACCTGCGTAGCGGGCTGGTTCTTGAACTGTTCCAGCAGGTCTACGATTTCACCCAAGGTTACTTTGTGGGTAACGGGAGCAGCACAGTAACGTCCGTTTTCTGTCAGCACGGTTTCTACGCCGTCAAACTCGCAGCGGTGCTCCTCTCCTTTCAAGGCAGCAATCATTTCTTCCACCAAGTCATCGATGTAAAGCAGTTCGAGTTCCACTGCCGGATCATTAACTGTAATGGGAAGGTCGTTGGCGATGTTGTTGCAGAAAGTGGCTACCGCACTGTTGTAATTAGGACGGCACCATTTACCGAAGAGGTTCGGGAAGCGGTACACCAATACTTTGCTACCGGTTTCTTCGCCATACTGGAACATCAGTTCCTCTCCTGCTTTTTTGCTCTTGCCGTATTCAGAAGTACCGAAACGGCCAGCCAGTGTAGCTTGGATAGAAGAACTGATCATCACCGGACAGTTGTTGTGGTGCTTCTTCAGCGTATCAAGCAAAGTAGATGCAAAACCGAAGTTGCCTTGCATGAACTCTTCCTGGTTCTGCGGGCGGTTGACACCTGCCAGGTTGAACACGAAATCGCAGTCTGCACAATACGCATCCAGCTGCTCCAGTGTGCTATCGATGTCGTATTCATACACGGCTTCAATCGTCAAATCGCCGTAGCACTTCGCCTTGCCGGTGAGAATGTTATTGAGTTGAGCGCAAAGGTTCCGTCCTACGAAACCTTTAGCGCCTGTTACTAATACTTTCAAAATAACTCCTTTCTTTGATTATTCAGAACGGATGTCACGACCCTTGGCAGAAGCCAGCAGACCGAGGTCTTCCTGAATGAAGCGCAAGCGCATCAGCTGTTCTTTCATGCCTTCTACATCCAGACGGCCGGTATTGTGAGAGTGGTATTCTTCTACCTGTTCCACTTCGTGCGAACCTTCGCAGAAGAACTTGTCATAGTTCAAATCGCGGTTGTCGCAAGGGATACGATAATAGTTGCCCATATCGATGGCTTTAGCCATTTCTTCGCGGGTTACTAATGTTTCATACAGTTTTTCACCGTGACGAGTACCAATTACTTTCACTTCGGTTTCACCGTATTTCGGATCTACCTTGCTATAGATTTGCTTCAACGCTTCAGCCAATGTATCCAACGTAGCAGCCGGAGCTTTCTGAACGAACAAGTCACCGTTTTCACCGTGAGTAAATGCATAAACTACCAAGTCTACAGCATCATCCAAGGTCATCATGAAGCGAGTCATGTTCGGGTCAGTAATCGTAATAGGTTTACCGTCCATCATCTGTTCTACCCACAAAGGAATTACCGAACCGCGAGAAGCCATTACATTACCGTAACGAGTACAGCAAATCGTTGTCTTAGCATTTTGACCTAACGCACGGCCTTGAGCAATTGCTACCTTCTCCATCATCGCCTTGGAGATACCCATGGCATTGATCGGATAAGCAGCCTTGTCAGTAGAAAGAACCACTACATTCTTCACGCCGTGAGCAATCGCAGACAAAAGCACATTGTTTGTACCTTCTACATTGGTGCGAACCGCTTCCATCGGGAAGAATTCACAAGAAGGAACCTGCTTCAAAGCAGCAGCAGCAAATACATAGTCAACACCTGCCATCGCAAAGTCTACCGCTTCACGCTGACGTACATTACCGATATAGAATTTTACTTTGTGTGCTACTTCCGGACGTTGAGCCTGCAGGAAGTGACGCATATCGTCCTGTTTCTTTTCGTCACGAGAGAAAATACGGATTTCCTTGATATCGCTATCCAAAAAGCGACGAAGTACGGCATTACCGAATGAGCCTGTACCACCTGTGATCAGCAGGGTTTTGTTTTCAAATACTGACATAGTTTTACGATTTTATGCTTGATTTCTTAAGTTCGATTGTTATTATTTCTTTTTATCATTTTCAGAATGCTCCCCGTAGCCATAACCATAGCCGTAACGCTTACCATAGCCATAGTATTTGCCATACTTGCCATAGCCATAGTAATAGCCATACTTCTTCTTTTTCAAATCCAAGCCATTGATAGCTATGCTGATACGCGGTAACTTGTTACCTACAGCTAAATCGTTAACAAGGGAGAATTCTGACTTGCGAGTATAATCGGCACGACACACATAAACTGTCAAATCAGCAATACGAGCAATCAACTGAGTATCCGTTACCATACCTACCGGAGCGGTATCCAATACGATATAATCAAAGTGTTGTTTCAACTGATCGATAGCTTCTTCCAAACCTTTACGAGCCAAGAGTTCCGTAGGGTTGGGAGGAACCGCACCACCAGGTAGGATAAACAAGTTCGCATTAATATCTGACTTCTGTACCAAATCCATAATGTTACGTTGAGGGTCAGTCAAGAACTGGGTAATGCCCTGCTCTTTCGTAGACAGGTTAAATACTTTATTCAGACCCGGTTTCCGAATATCCAAACCTACGATAACTACTTTCTTGCCTAAAAGAGACAATGAGATAGCTGTATTTGCCGAAACAAACGATTTTCCTTCACCGCTAACCGTAGAGGTAACCATAACAACTTTTTGACCTTCCTCCAATAAGAACTGCAGGTTGGTACGAATTCCTCGGAAGGTTTCACTCATCAAGTTATTCTGGTTTTCAAACACAGCAATGGAAGAACCTTTCAAGTCATCTGCTACCGGAATATCCCCAATTACCGGAAGTGTAGTCAGTTTTTCTACATCTGCACGTCCTTCAATCGTCACCTGCGTCAAGCTAATCAGATAAATAATTCCTACCGGAATTCCTGCTCCCATTATCAATGCCATCAATAAAATCACCATCTTTTTAGGAGCTACCGGCACTTCATCCGGAATCGCTGCATCAATAATTTTGGCATTATTAGCGGTAGCAGCCAAGGTAATGGCATTTTCTTCTCGCTTCTGCAACAGCATCAAATACAGACCAGCTTTGATTTCCTGCTGACGGGCAATGCTGACAAATTGACGTTCCTGCGTAGGTGCATCGCTAATGCGTTGAGAGAAACGTTTCGCTTCACGCTGCAAGTCTGCTTTCGTAATCTGCAAGCCTTTCAAGGTAGCATCCATAGAAGCTACTACATTCGCCCGCATCGCATGAATACTGGAAGTCAAATTGATAATGGTTGGGTTATTTTCGGTTGAAGTACGGAGCAAACGATTCCGCTCCATCAACATCTCATTGTACTTAGCAATAGCAGCAGCTAAGGCGGCATCCTGTAATCCCACATTGCTGGGCAACACTTCATATTCATTTCCCTGCAAGTAACGCTGCAAGTCTTTCACCAAACTGATTTGAGTCTGGTTTTCCACTCGGCGCTTTTCGTATTCTGCATTACCAGACAAAGCTATTTCCGCTTCACTCTTCAGGTCAGTAATACCCGCTGTTCGTTTAAAGTTTTCCAAATCCTGTTCCGTACTACCCAACTCTTTAGAAATAATGCCAATGCGTTCGTCAATAAACTCTGCCGTTTTCTGAGCGACCTCGTTCTTGTCGTTATTCGTATTGATATTATATACTTCTATCAACTTATTGATAAAGTCTTTACCTCGCTGTGTACTGGAATTCTGTAACGAAATATTTACCACAGAAGTTGTTTTGGAAGTAGGAGCTATGGATAAAGCCTTACTATAGCCTTTGGCTGTAGCCATCGGCTTACCTATGGTAGCCGTGATATGTTGCACTTCGCCCCATTTTCCTACTAATGTATCTGTATTTGCTAAGAAAGCTACCGTACCTTCATCCGTAGGGAAAACTGCAGGAAGTTTATCCAAATGTTTCTGGTATTTCTTTTCTCCTACTTCAATCTCCACATCCATCTTACCCGGAGCCAGCAAATTCATTTTCACTTTCATAGGTTTAGGTAATTGGTCTGCTTCCTGCGGAGTCAAACTTACCAATACCGGAGACGTGCGATACATTTCCTTAGATATCCAACTATCTTCGTTTTGATAAGAAACGTAGAGATTGAGTTGTTCTACGACTTCGAGAGCCAAGGATTTTGACTTGAGGACTTCTACTTCATTGTCCACATTGCTTTTGGTATTCATCATACCACCGAGACCCATCTTCTCCAACTCAGATGCCATAGTGGCTCCGCCCCCTTTGTCTTCATCTTTAATTAAGACAGTAGCAGATACATTATAAATCGGAGTGGCCACTTTAAGGTAGGCAAAGGCACAAACTACACAAAACAGTACTGAAGTAACAAACCAAGGCCAATGAATGAGGTAACGGAACAAGAGTTCCTGAATATTCACTTCTTCTTCGGGCTGCGTAGCGCCCATATTGTTTTTATTTTCTTCCATCCGTTCAACAAATTATTTGAAAATGGTTACTAATAAGCTGGCTAAAGACACTAAAATGGAGGTAGCAGAGAACCAAAGGCTGGTACTATTACCAATATCCGAGTTACGGGCTTTTGCCTTGTTGGGAGTAACATAGACTACATCGTTCTGCTGCAACCAATAATAAGGAGAAAGAATCGTCTCAGTTTTATTTAAATCCAAAGTAATGATTTCCTGCTTTCCGGTAGCGGTTTCGCGAATGAGTTTCACATTGTCACGAACACCATGTACCGTCATATCACCCGCCATTGCCAAGGCTTCAAGCAGGTTTACTTTTTCATTCGTAATGGTAAAGGTTCCCGGACGAGCCACTTCACCCAAGACAGAAATCTTGTAGTTTGCCATACGTACTGTCACAATAGGCGTTTCCTTCATATAAGGTTTTAAATTCCGAACAATCACCTGTTCAGCCTCGCTTTTCGTTAAGCCACCTACTTTCAATGTACCCAAGACAGGAAAATTGATTCTACCTTCGTTATCTACCAAATAAGGTTGCAATACTGGTTGAGTAGCAATTTGAGTTTTATCAGCCAAACTCATCGGAGTAGCCACCGTCAAGTTAAACGGCACCGCCAGTTCCGGATTGGTACAAGACACCACAATCGTCAGCAAGTCCTTCGGCATGATCTTTGCATCATACAGCGTTTCCAGCTGCTGCGCCTGGTTAATGACTTCCGCATCCTGCAGATACGGCACTTTCTTATACGACTGGCAGGAAGCAAGGAAAATCACTGCCAAGAGGATTACATATTTTTTCATCTCTGATTGTTATGATTATTTTTTCTTTTCTTGGATGGGTTCCACGAAGCCGCGGGGCATATCGACACAGGCACAGCCGAGCACGTCGAGACGGACCGCAATCTTGCTCTTGCCGCCTACATGCACCAGTTCGCCTTCGAGCCCTGTCAAGGGGCCTTTGATGACGCGCACCTTCTCTCCTCTTGCCAAGGGAGCGCTGTTCATGGAAATAAGTTCTTCGGAATAGTCGAGCATGAACTTGAAGCGGTTCATCTGCTCATCGGGAATGACCGCGGGCGTACTTTCTCCGCGCAGCACCATGTAGCGGCTGACGGTGGAAAGGTTGAGCACTTCGCGGCGTTCGAGCCCGTCGACATGCACGAATACCATCATGGGTATCAGTGGTGTAAGCACCTTCTTGGCGCGGTCGCTCCACTGGTGGTATTCCTCCTGTACAGGCACAAAACATTCGATGCCGAGTTTCCCCAATTTCTCGGCTACTTTCTTCTCGTGGTGCATGCGCACCATGGCTACGTACCAACGCTTAGGGCGTGCTACGCCTTCCCCTGTCCCAACAATAGGGCCAGCACTGCCAGTTTTCTGATTCGTTACAATCATCTTTCCTCCCCGAATTCATCCATTACTTCTTAGGTAACGGCCGGCCGGGCGCGGGAGAAGCAGGCAGAAAAAGGCAGACAGCACCCCCTTGTGCAAAGAAACGCCTTTCCTCACACCGTCTTTTTTACCCCTAATAAATAAGAAAAAACGCCTTTACATTTGGATATTATAGATTTTTTAAGCTATATTTGCGTAAAATATTAATATCCGTTACCTAAGAAGTAACGTCGTTCTAACGCCCTATTATCCACTGCTTATCTTATTACAATCCGTTGACATTTTCCGGCAGAATGTAAGCATAATTCATACGGTTGACCCGGGTGCGGTCGGCCAGTTCGAAGCCTTTCAGATAGATCTGGGTGGTGCGGATGGAGGTGTGGCCAAGCGACTCGCTGATCATCTCGATGGGGACACCGCGGTACTTGGCGGTGGTGGCCCAGGAGTGGCGGAGGGTGTAGGACGACACGGGGAAGGGAATGGACAGCCGGCGGGCGAGCCGCTGGAGCCGACGGTTGTAGCGCCGGAGGGCGGATTGGTATTCGCGGTAGGCGCTGTAGCGGGTGGCGGGACGGG
>ERZ791889.258-NODE-258-length-36342-cov-7.375121_pt1 | contig 36342 bp, 28 predicted proteins | sample MGYA00510156_ERZ791889 | MGnify/ENA primary metagenome ERZ791889 (study PRJEB30046, sample SAMN00792108) | human gut metagenome | study: EMG produced TPA metagenomics assembly of the A metagenome-wide association study of gut microbiota in type 2...
GGAGCCACGTGGCGGCGAACGCCAGGGTGTCGGGGGCGGAGCCCCTGACGGCATGATTCCACTTAGCCATGCACTTACCCACTCAAAGCCGCGAAGAGCCTCTTCCTTGGCGATGTCGAGACCAAGAGCGTCGTATGTGATAGATGTGTCGAGTGTTGACAGGATGCGCTTTCTAGCCATGATATGGACTCCATGAAGGGTTCTGAGGCTCAACCATTATCGATCTGTGAGGATCTACTGCCTAGGCCCATGGTGGGTGGTCCATATCATTACGCTTCGCATTGGATGGGGAATTCTGCGGAAGTTGTTAAATAACAAATTCGAATCGTCTCAGATAACCGCCCATTCAATCTGAGCTTATCGCTTAGTCAACGGTTTGATTTCGTCCTTAACGAAAGTTGCCACAGCCTCACGCAGTTCTCGCAGATACTTGAGCTTCGTGACAGAACCACCGGCAGCCTTGTAGGCAGCATAGTCACCCATGGACGCATCCACGGTCTTGGACGAGATCTCGGAGGCCGGAACCGTACTAGCGTACATTTTCAGAGCCTCTGGATTAACCCCCCACTTAGCCGAGAAGTCCCTAATCTCCTTGGCAATCAATTCGTCTACACGTTCTTCAATGACGGCAAAAGCATCCTTGTCACGGAAGTTCTCTGGATTGAATTTCACTTCAAACCAAAGCTGACTCAAAACCTCACCAACCTTCGGATTGTTCTTCTTGTAATCCTCAATAAACTTGGAGATACGCTGATCTTCGGCTTCCGAAGCTAGCTTCGGCGCATCATTGCCTTCCGGCATGTGTGCCTGAAGGAGTGCCACAAGATAACGATAGTTCACCTCGATACGCTTCACCGACTCCAACTCGTAATCCACATCAATATCAATGACCTCGACCTTCGTTACTTCACTTAACTCTTTAATGCGTTCAATGATGTTGTGGTAACGGCCAGTAAGACGCTCAAACTCTTCTCGGCTCATATTGAACTTCGTTTTGAGCATGTCTTCTTGGAACTCGTCATACACCTGAGCCTCACCAATCAGTCTGTCAACCGCCTGATAAGCCTTCACAAAAGCCTGAAGTTCTTCGAGCGTTCCATGCGTTTGGAGATCGTCTAGCTGTTCCATTGTCGGAGCCACAGTCTTAAGCGATTCCACCGCCTTGACTAGTTTTTCAGCAGTCTCAGACCAAGCTGGTGCCTGCACGTCATCCATCCCACCATTGGTGTAAAGCCTCAAGGCTTCGTCGATCTTGGAGGCATAGAGTTCCGGCGTTTGCAACGTGACAATATGGCCGTATCGCTTCTTCTTGTTGAAGATGCGATTGGTACGCGAGAAGGCCTGAATCAGGTGATGAGGCTTCATCGGAGGACGATCCAAGAAGATCGTCGACAAGCATGGTGCATCAAAGCCCGTTAATAGACGGTCAACCACAATCACCAGGTCAAGTTGCTGACTACGATCACGATACTTCGACTGCTTGCGAGCAAGTCGTTCGTTCAGATCGTTGTTGTACGCCCCAAGCGTAGACAAGTCCCAAGACGTTCCAAACATCGCGTTGTAATCGGCAAGAGAGTCAGCCATCTCACCTTGGTTTGCAGTAGCTCCGTCCTCGTTCTCACCAACGGTGTAGGTAATGGCAACCTTGGGGAAGTCTGGCAATGACTTTCGAATCTCTTCCTTCACCTTTCCATCAGCCACGAACTGTTTGAAGAGTTTGTAGTAACGCTGAGCTTCTTGGATGGAATTCACCGTCAACAAGCCTTCAAATGCCTCACCGTTGGGCGCATCAAGCCAAAGTTTGGCAGCAGAGCGATTAACAATATAGTCAATCACTTCCAGGCGATGACGATCATCGTCATAAATGTTCTGCCCCGTCTGATTGGCGTAAGCCTTGACCACAGCGGACTCTAAATCCTTATCGGAAATTTCATCCAGCTCTTCGTCATCCATGAGTTTCAGCTTTCGAGCCAAGTCTTCGAGCGTACTTCGCTGAAAGCCCATCCCCTGGATCTTGAAACCCAACACAGCACCATCCCCAATGGCCTCTTTAATCGTGTAGGCATGGAGACACTTCTTGTTAGGATCCTTGGGACGACCGTACATCCCCGCCGTCGTTCTCGGAAGGTCTCCCTTCTGAACGCGCTTATTCTCTTCAAAAATCGGCGTACCTGTGAACCCATACCAAAGACTACGGTGGAAGAACTTCTCAATCAAACGCTTGCTTTCTGGCGTAACTGCGCGATGGCACTCATCAACAATGAAAGCAATCGTCTTCTTCGAAATCTGCTCCTTAAGTTTTTGGTACTTCGGAGAAATATCCCCTTCTGTGCATCGGCGAATGACGTTCTGAAGCTTTTGGATCGTGGTCACAATCGCACATCGGTCTTTGCTCTTGAGCTTATCTTCCAAGTCACCAGTGTGTTCGGTATTGCGAACATCCACATCATCACTATCGGCATAGGACAAGAACGAAGACGTGGTTTGCTGATCCAAGTCTTTACGGTCAATCAGGAAGATGGCCTTGTCCATCGACGGCACATCAAGCAGATTCTTCGTGACCGTGTACGAGGTTAAAGTCTTCCCTGAACCCGTGGTGTGCCAAATAAAGCCTGACTCACGCTCTCTCGAAGCCTTACGGATCGCTTCAATCGCGTGGATCTGATAGGGACGCAAAAGAATGACTTTCTTTCGGTCATTGTCGAGCACACAGTATTTGCCAACCATCAAGTGTGCTGCCGGAATGTTGAGCGCAGCCTTGGCAAAGGACAAATAGTTCTCAACAGGTTCGTTGTCTTCATTGACCCAGCGCGTCAGGAACTTCTCATTCATGTTCCCGTGATTGTCAGCGGCAATGTAGCGCGTCTGTTCGCCGTTACTCACAACAAACATCTGCACCAAACCCATCAGCCCACGGAACTTACCTTCCTCACAATACTTTGTTATCTGACGGAAGGCATCCATGAAAGGATGATCTCGATTTTTGAGTTCAATGTGAATAAGGGGAAGGCCATTGATGAGCAGTGTCACATCAAATCGGCGGTTTCGCTCCGATTCATCCCCTTTCACTGCTTGAAATTGATTGATGACCTCATAGCTTGAACTGCCGCCGGCAACCTCACGACTATTCACTGCCATGAGGCTCACTTTACGTAATGAAGCGTCATCACGGAGAATCGGGATCTGTGCGACCTGATGTTCACCGGACAACCAACGCGCGGCCTTGTAGGTCGTTGCGGCCTGATCAAGCAAGAACGACTTAACCTGAGACATCTCTCCATCGGTCAACGGAATACCCTTGAGCTCGTCGATATTGTTTCGATTCAACTTCTCTCGAAGGTTGTTCCAAAGCGCATCTTCAGTCGTCAGATCCGGACGGTACGTCCACTGAGAAACGTCACAAGTAAGCTGCTTGATCAACAGATCTTCCATTTCAGATTCGAGCATTGCCATTCAATTACCTACCTCTCAAAGATCAGACGAACATTTGTTGCATGAATGCCATCTTGAGTTTCATCAAAGATGACAACTTCTCATTTTCTATAGCTAATTTGTTATTCAACATTGAAATAAATTCAGCAATAATTTGCTGTTCGTCTAAGCAAGGAATAAACCACTCTTTTTCTAAAAGATCTTTAGAGTATATTCTTTTTATAGTCGAAGAAGACAAGCTATCCCATCTCAGATTTTCTAAAACTGAGGTTAAATAAAATTTATCATAATCTAAATTCTTATCATTAGGTTCCAGCCAAACGATATTAGAATCTTGAAAATACGAAGGAGAACCATCAAAAATAACGCATCGTCCCACGGTACCGCTACAAGAAATCAGCGTATCTCCTTTTGAAGGGTAACTATATTTCTTTTTATAAGATTCAAATAGTTCATTTGTTATGTAACTATCGGCTTTCCCTCCAAATGTTCCTATCTTATAGAATGGTACGTCACCCTTATCCAAAGTTTCTTCTTTAAAAATTCTCTTGCACATTTTCACAGAAAATGACTTACAAAATTTCTCACGTTTCCAATTAGGAAAAGGTTGGCCCTTAGCAGACGAGAACCTTATTCCTCCATCCAAAATATCTGAAACTAATTTATTATTTATTTTTCGAATAGAGGATATTTTTTCCATTGTCAGAGAAATCTTCTCATCCAACGCCGTGAAGAACGCGGCGATTTTTTGTTGTTCTTTTAAACTAGAAACATAAACTTTATAGGCTTCAACTTTCTTTGCAGAAACAACTGACTGGCTAGTTCCGTTTGATAGAGACTTCCAATTTACTTTAGTTACAAGCAAATGATAAATGAAGCTAATATTTGAATTTTCTCTTGGTTTTATAACCAATACATTATCAGAAACTCCAAATTTACCATGTCTTAAACTAACATTTCCTACTGAACCAACACGAGCCGCCAATATCAAAGAATCATCATTGTAAACATCATTTGTAAGACCAATAATACCTGTTGCTCCATAAAGCACATAATCCCCATTGTCATTTTTCTTAGATTTACCTGACTTAATGGTATAAACTAGATCTTTGATTGAAACTTGATACCAATCAATTGGATCTGACGTGACAAAACGTAGTGTCGGGTTCATTACTTCACCTCTTCACTAAGATTGAGCCCCAATTCCTTAAAGAACTCCGCCAACTTCGCATCAACTACCTTCTCTTCCTCTTCCAGCTTCGCTAATTCAGCAAACGTCGCCTGAAGATCAATTTCCTCCTCTTCTTCAGAGGTATCCACGAAGCGAGGAATATTCAAGTTGAAGCCGTTCTTCTCAATTTCATCGTAGGTTGCGAGGTGAGCGTACTTTTCAACATCCTTGCGCTCGACATATGTCGTAAAGAGCTTTTCAATGTGCTCAGGGTCAAGGAAATTCTTAGCGCGTTCTTTGCGGAATTCCTTGGAACCATCAATGAAAAGGACACTACGATCAGGATTGTTCTTCTTCAAAACAACAATGCAAGTTGGAATACCGGTGGAGAAGAAAATCCCTGCCGGAAGACCAATAACTGCATAGATATTGCCCTTCTTGAGCAACTCTTCACGAATCACACCTTCAGCCCCACCACGGAATAAAACCCCGTGAGGGAGAACAATACCCATAGTTCCCGTATCTTTCAGGTGATAGAACCCATGCAGAAGGAAGGCAAAGTCAGCCTTGCTTGCAGGAGGAAGTTTCTTATACGGGGCAAAACGGGGGTCGGTCAAAAGGCCTTCAACAGCATCGTACTTCTGAGAGTACGGAGGATTCATCACCACGGCATCGAAGTTCGTCGGTTCATCCGTTGGCCAGTCAGCGTCAAGCGTGTCACCATTACGCAAATGCTGAAGGCTCCCTGGTACACGGTGAAGCATCATGTTCATTCGTGCCAAGTTGTAGGTCTGATTCTTCAACTCCTGGCCAAAAAACTGCACGGCATGCTTGTTGTCGACACCGTTCTCTTCATCATTCTTGATGAAGTTTCGAATTTGCAAAAGCAAAGAGCCAGAACCACAGGCGGGGTCATAAACAGAGAAACCGTATTTGGTATCCTGACCATGAGTCACAATGCGAGCAATGAGAGTTGAAACAGCGTGAGGCGTATAGAACTCACCTGCCTTCTTTCCAGACTCAGAAGCAAACTGAGAGATCAAATACTCGTAGGCATCTCCCAAGGCATCTTCAGGATAAAGGCTGAAATCAATCGAAGCCAACTTGGAAATCACTGCGGAAATCATGCTGTTACGCTTATCCGGCGTCTTACCCAAATCCTTCGACTGAATGTCGAAATCATCGAACAAGCCAGCATAAACACCGCCGCCAGCCGCTTCGACATCACGGAATGCCTGACTGAGATTGTCCAACATGAACGTGCGATCGTTGATCTGCTGATAGAACGCAGAGAACGTCATATTCGGCTGAATAGCGCAACCGAAACGATCCTCTAATTCGGCCTGGAGATCAACCCAAGTCTCTTCGTCAGCACCGGCTTCTTCATAAGCTTGTTGTGCAACTTCAAGACTTTCAGACTTCGTATCGTTGAGTAACTCATACGCTTCAACAAGAATCTTGTCTGAAAGCGCCTTATAGAAGACCAAGCCAAGCAGATAGTCCTTGTAAACGTCAGCCGACATGACCTGACGCATTTCATCGGCTGAAGCCCACAAGGCCGCATTGAGATCTCTTGCAGTAAGTGACATTTTTTCCCTTTGATGGAGTTTTTGATGTTCCCCTCCCAATCGATTGGAAGGGGATTCTGGGGGCCGTACCCCCCATTCTAGTCGCTACCCAATTCGGACAGTGACGGGCTGCATCAAACAGCCCTTATCGGTTTCGACTAGATTTTTTTCGAGCCAAAAAATTGATGGCAGGCAAACTGCCGGGAAGTCCTTACAAAAGACGTGTGTCATAAATACAACATCTAAACAACTGTTCAAGAGGCGTTTCCGGCTCTCGTACACTCTTCTGGCTGATCGGATTTGGGAAGAGCGGCACTGGACCGGTCCCCCATCGCGTCATCGTGCGCGAATCCCGGAGCGATGCCCGTCGAGAATGGGACGTCCGCTTCATCCAGACGAATATTCCCGACATGAACGACGGCACCTGTGCCGACCTCTGGAAGAAGAGCTCAGAGGAGCTCTACAACCTGCTTTACTGCCAACGTGGGTTGGCCGAACAGTACAATCAGGAATTCAAGGTTCAGGCGTTCGGCAAGCGCGTCAGCTCCACGCGCCAGACGACGAATTCCTATCGAATGCTTCTGGCAGCGTTGTGTCAGGCTGCATTCCGATTCCTGAGAACAAAGTTCTTCCGCAAGGGCACGCAGTGGCACACCGCTACGCTGACGAAATTCCGCCGAGAATGCATTCAGGTGCCTGCGATTGCCATCAAGAGCATCAGGCGCCACCTGACGCTCGCCTTTGACCGAGCCGCTCTGAGCAGCTCTTGCCTGACTCGCATGCTCTGCCTCGAAAGATAGCTTTTTCCGGAGCGACCCCGACTCGCTGTCTTTCGGGAGTAGGGGGAATTGCGTCCAAAAATCGAAAAATTAACGAAAACCGCCAAATTCCTCTGCAGATTTTGGCGGTTTAATCGTTTGGACAATTGAACGAGGCTTTCTGAAAGTCTCGTTCAAAATTCGGGCTAGATTTATGGGGCGTGGAGAAAAGTATCAATCGAAAATATCAATGCTTTTTTCGTAAAGCCTCTGCCTTTCCTTGTGCCATCTCTGGAAGTAATTGCCGTATCCAATGTAGGATTGATCCCCAAACAAGAAAATTCTCAGAACTGAATCTTCCTTGCTTATTACTATAGATGGACAATTGTATTTTTTGCAAGATTCGCTTTTTGGCTTAAAACTAATACTATCACCCAGTAAGTCACCCTGGGAGCGATATTCTATGGCGTACTTTTCCGAAAGCTTTTCTGATAGTTGATCAAAAAGTGATCTATCCCACTCGCAATATATGTCTATAATATCTATGAGATTATAATCACCAAACATTACTACCGATCTAATCTCACGTGGGAGCCCCCAAAATGAGCCATTCAGTTCATAGCAAGCTGTATGCCAAAAAAGAAATGGTGATTTTTCATTGAAATCTGGCGGCATTAGATCGCTTCTCCTGTAATTGAAGAACGCTTTTTCAGCCATCCAGTTAATAAAATCCTTTTCCGTCGTGCGCCCCGGCGTCATTCCGGAGATTGATACCCACGTATTAATAGGGTCTTCTTTGTGCGCCTGCAAAGTTGAAAATTGAGAGAAGCAATTCTTGAAATGAATGATTAATTTGCTACCATCCGTGTTAGCAGTAAGTATGTATTCTTTTGTGTGAAGTGTCGGGCAGAAAGGAGAATCGACACGAATTTGATCTTCTTTTAAAGCTGCCGATTCTAAGATATTCTTTGCCGTAACAAACAAGTCGGGGTCATCGAAAGAAAGGATGATTTCATCGAGGAATCCTTCGTGCAAGAATTTTGCTCCTTTCAAAGTTTTGCTGTAACAAGGTTGTAAAATCCTGCCTTTGCTATCTTTCTCGCATGATTTCCATTCATCTTTCAATGCAAGTATTAGTTTCGGCAGGCTCGGTTCCCAATATTCTCCCATATCCGACCAGTTCGTTTCGGCATAAGCAGAGAATGACAAAATCGACAGTAACGGTGCAAATAGTATGCTCTTGTAGTTCATAACATTGAGAATTCAGTTGCGGATTTGAAAATCCTGATCTTGGTGTCTGCGCTCATGCAAAAGTCGCACCTTCAGCGATCAGTCTCATATCTCGCATTGTATCATTCGATGGCTTTGCGCTTCCCTTGGCAAAAGAAAAAGTTAAGCTCCCTATGGGGTAAGACGCTCAACGTGGGGAATGGAAGAGAAGGAAGCTCTTCAAAAGTACCCTGAACAATTGTTTGCACAGTAATTTAGCTTGTGTAATAGACAAAATGGCTCGGAGCGCAAAATTAAATAGGGCTATTGAAGAGCTTCCTGTAGTCTTCGTGATTAGGGTTTATGCCAGTCAATTTGGTGCGTTAAGACTACAACTTTACACATTCACCTTCAGCACATGCACTCGCCAATCCCCCGCCTTGTGCCTCCACCAAAAGAGGGGAGCTCCGAGCGAGCTCCCCTCTTTCAACATTGCATTCAAACCGAATTACTGCTCGAAGTGCAACTCGACGCGCCGGTTTTGTTGACGACCTTCCTCAGTGCTGTTGTCGTACTTGAACGACTCGCCCCTGCCCTCTGCGGCCAGTTTGTCCAATGTAATGCCCTTCTCCGCCAGATAGGCCTTGACGGCTTCGGCACGGCGCAGGGAGAGCCTCAGGTTGTAGGCATCGGTTCCCATGCTGTCCGTCCATCCCACCACTGTCACGCGATCCTCTCCATGGTTGGCTTTGATGACTGTCAGGGCCTTGTCCAGAGCGGCCTTGCCTTCCGGACGGAGCGTCGACTTGTCAAAATCGAAGTACACGTCATGAAGTTCGATGACCGGCACCTTGGCGCAGTCCTTGTAGAAGGCCTCTTCATAGAACTGATGGCGCAACTCATCATTGCTCATGAGCCCTTCAAGATCCTCTGTCTTCACACAACCCGGGAGGCGGGCGAGCGCTTCAACAGCAGCCTTCTCTTCGGGCGTATAGGCCGCAGAGACCACGTGCACGCATGACCTCGGATTGGCCTTCAGGAAGGCTTGAATCGCTTCGGCGGGCTTATGCTTTCCTTCGGTCTGCACATCGAAGTCGCCGTCTGTGACGATGAACAGAGATTGAGTCCCGGATACCGGCGTTGAAAGGAAGTCAAAACCTCGCTGTCCCAGCCACGTCGGACGACCGAATGCCTCCAGATCCTCAACAAGCTTTTCATCAACGAGCTTGAGCATCGTTTCCTTGTCCCGCTGCCCACCCGCAGCCATGACCGTGAAGGGCGCCAGCGAATAGAGCCCCGACGTCATGTCCGTCTTTTCCAGGGCGTAACCCGCTGCATCCTTCACAAAGGCTTTGGCGAGCGAGACGCGCCGAAGCTTGTCGAGCGCATCATTGGCCGGCGGCACCGGACGCACGCGGGCCTGAAACTTGCCCTCTTCGATCAGTTGATCGTAGGCCTTACCGGCCTCGTCCTTCATCTCTCCGACAGTGCGCTGCATGGAACCCGACACATCCACCATGAAGGTGAAGCCTTCTGCCGCCTTGCCGCACTCTTCAATGCGAACCGTCTCGGCGGCCTGAACGGCCGTCACCGTCAGGCTCAAGCAAGCGAGCGTCGCCAAGACCGTTTTCTTGATTTCAAACATCTTCAACCTCCTCTCAAAACGCGTACTTGAAGCCGACGCTCACGTCATAGTCTTCGCTGAAGTCGTTGCCCTTTTCACGTTCGAACTTCGCGTAGAGGCGCCAGTCGCGGGCAAGCTGCCAATCGGCATTGACGCCGTAGTAGAAGCGCGTGCCGTCGATGTCACGAGCACTGACCTTGAGGCTGTCGCCGTCCACACCGGTGTAGGTGATGTCCTGATCGCCGCCGATGAATTCATGCTTCACGCCGCCGATCAAGGCAATTTGGAAGTAGCGCTTGTCCAAGTCGTTGATTGAACCGTAGTTGAACTTCTTGCCAAGCACCACACCGGCACGCCCCGTCAGGTAGTCCGCATCACCCTGATCTACCTTGAGACCGGTGGAGGTGGTGTAGTCCGCACCCTTCGCACGGAAGTAGCTCAACTGAAGTTGCGGTTCGAGAAACCAGTGATTGAACCACTGACGATCATCAACGTTTTCACCAAACGAAAACATATGACCCACTTCAACGCTGGCACCGAAACCCCAGGTACCGTAATCGGCCTTGGACTTGTCCATGCCGGTATTGTCAAAACCGTCGAGTTCCTGTTCATAGCGACCTGCCTGCAGCACGAAGTCGGCATAGGAGCCCTTGTCGTGCATCCACGTGGCATACAGCTTCCCGGAGTATTCCTGAAGCGTACCCGTTGTATAGCCGACACCAAGCCCCTTCTGATCGGCGTCGCTGTAGCGGAACGCGCCGCCCAAGAGCCAAGCGCTTTCTTCGTCTGCCTTCACGAGATGGTCAAGACCGACGTTCACGCCATAGATTTCCTGCTTGAAGCCGCGCAGGCTGGAGCCGCCGAGGCGGTTCTGCTTGGCAAACGCCTTGGCCCAAAGGCCATCCTGCGCGCCGTAACGCACTTCGCCGATGCGGGTGCGCAAATCTTCAAGATCGGCGTCGTAGGCAAGAGCCATGGACGCAGAGTTGGCCACCGTGATGTTGTCGTGAATTTCAGGAGGCGTATTCGGATCCACCGGTTGATCGGGATCAGGGATTTCCTGATCGTGGCGGACCAGATACCAATGCCCTTCGCCGTTGTTCGGCTTGCCGGCACTCGTGTTGTCCAACGATTCACGGTCATTGTCGAGTTTGTCTTCCTCTCCTGTCGGCACAAAGCGCACCTGCCACATCGAAACCATGCCACGGCCCGTGAAAGTATCTTGCCCGTTCGGCCCCGTCAGGGTCATGGAACCGGAGGCTTGCTCGATGAGCCAATTGTCGCTGTGGAGCTTGTCGGGGGATATCCCCGTGAGCCCGTTGACAAAGTTGACCGCCAGATTGTGCGTGCCCGAAGTCGATCCTTGAACGACGATTTGATCGAGATTCAGGTTGTCTGCTGTTCCTTCATCGCCCAGATTCATGTCCATCCAGATGGTGCCGCCGGTGCCCGAGAGGCCCTGATCCGTACCTGTGCCGGTAATCGTGAGATGCTGGCGATGGGACGCCTCTTCCCAGTCCGTTAACTGGTTTCGCGAGGCATAAGCCATGTTCAGAACGCCACCGTTGAGCGTTAAATTCGTGATGGAGCTTTCATTGTCAAGAACCTTGTCCCCGGACTTGTTCAGTGTCGACACAACGTTCCACGCCGCACCGTTCTCAAGGCTAATGTCAATGGTGCCCAGATATTTTTCATTCTGGCTGTTGTTAGTGGCCCATCCCGTGATGTACGACTGCTCGTTTGCCAGTTTGAGATCTATCGATCCCTTGCACTCAGCATATAGGTTGCCATTGATTTTAAAGACATCGTCTGTTCCGCCGTGAGCCACAATGGATGGATTGTGGTCAGGGGTTTGGGAAGCCAACCCTTCAGCGTTGAGGGCGATGATATTATTCTGTCCAGGCTTCACGTCATCCGGCAACGTTATGACCACACCGCCATTGATGGTAACATCGCCACCATTCAATTTGGGTGTGGACGATGAAATATATGTGTACGTCATGCCGGAATGTATGGCGACAAATTTAGAAACGCCGGGATTTGAAGTTGTGTTAGTGTTGAGATTAATATCTACTGAACCATTGACATCAATCGAGCTTTTTCCATAAGAAGCAATGCCGTATGCCGTTGTTTTCGCATTAGTGTTCAGAGTAACCGAAACTGGGCCTTCCAACTTAACTTCGGATCCCTTTTGGCTGTTATACAAATAAGATGCAAAATAATCTGCGCTTATGCCATGAAGCGTGTTGGATTTAGTGCCGCCAGTCACCGTTGAGTCTACAACCAATTCCCCTTTCGAGCTGAAGGTGGCACTTCTATCCAGAATTATACCGCCCTGAATGATAGAGGCCTGACCGGCATGGTTCGTGACAGTTGTGATTGTAGTTTTTTTACTGTCAATTTCAACGGAGGCATTGTTGGACACCAATATGCCGGCGGAAGATCTCAAATAACCACCAACATTATGAGATCCCGTTTGCTCAATGTAGATTTTATTTTCAGATCCATGTAATTCCAGATGACCGCCGCCATGGACATTGGCGTCACCGAGCTCATCGCCGACATTAATGCCTATAGCCACGCCCAAAGATTTGGCAGTAATGTCAACATTCCCTTCAACTACTACAGTCGGGTGCTTTGAAACAGATTCATCTTCCCCCGGATTTGTGGAATGCAAGCCACCCAAATACAAACCTTTTGCGCGTGAAAATTGCGGATCCTTGCTTTCGGCATATATCGTGACATTATTAAATTTTGCCGAAATGGCCTTATGATTCTCATCCTGAGAAAAAGAAATACCTTCAACATTTCCGGCATTGCGGTTGTCTTCAGCAATGCCAACCAGATGAATATTTGTATCACCTAAAACTTCAAGCGTATTATCTTGAGATTCGCTATAAAAGTTCAATCCGGTAATGTCTGCCACCTTATTATCACTTTTAGCCGTGATATTGGTCCAACTTCCCCATTTGGTGACAATTAAGCCTAGTCCATCATTCTCTTCATTTCCCTCAATGCTTAGACTTGGCGGATTGGTTGAGTTATCAACGAAGACAGTATTCGCACTTGCTATTGCTTCTGACACGCCCAATGCCAGAAACACGGAAAATACTATCTTTTTAATTTTATGATTGCCTGAATTTAACCTATGAGCCGATAGTGGCAGGGGGGGGGGGGGGGGGGGGGGGGCATGATTGTCATATGATCTCCTTTTGTAGCCTTATAATACTTCAATAATGAATGAATACATCAGGCATAAAAAACGACAAACCTAGCAACTTGTCGCCTGTTGAAGTACAGGCTAATTTTACGCCGATCTCGGTGTAAAAAAAAGATTTCTTCATGCGATACGGACTCTACAGCCTTCTCACAATGCGCTGAGTTCCCCTCCACTACTAACTCAGTAACCTCCGGATGCCGAACAGCATGTCCGAACGCTCAGCACTGATTGAGCACTGCGATGTGGGAGGGAGTGCCCGCAAGGACAAGAAGTGTGGCCTCTCTTGAAAAGGTGAAATGATTTTCTGGGGTGACTGATGCGTATCCTCTGATGAGCTTGCAACCCTCAGCCACATTCGCATATCTGTATGGCGTTTTGATTTTCTTTGATTTTTTCGTCCAACCCTTTGATGGGATTTTGATGTTTTCGACAATGGGACTTCTTGATGGCCAGGTAAATCAGCTTCTTGGCAGCCTCCTCGTTGGGGAACAGAGTGCGCGTCTTGATCACCTTCCTGACAGCTCGGTTGAACCCTGCAATCGTATTGGTCGTATAGATCAGCGTACGGATCTCAGGCCCTTATTTGTCTACCGGTCCCCTTTGAATCCCCAACAGGATCCTGAACTCCCTGCTCAATTTCACCTCGTGGAGCACGGACTCATCCCGGCACCAGGCCACATCTTCCTTTCCAAGGCGCCACGGCGCCTTCCTGAGATAGTCAGCGCCGAGGAGCGCAGTCGCACGTGGGATGCTCATCAAGTCAACGAGGCCGAGCTCATAGTCCTTCCAATGGATTGGCTTTCCAAGAAGCAATCCGGGCGTGTAGTGCCTACGGCAATAGGCTTGGGTATGGCCAACCTCACGATGGACTGCGAAACCCTCAAAGAGCACCGTTGCGCGGGCTCGTGCAGTGGTTGGTGCCAGTTCCTTCATGGCCTTGTAGCGCGCCAATACGCCCTCCGGGAAGTCCACAGTCAGGCTTGTCGGATTCGGCCATGCAACGCCTTGTCGTTCACGCTCAGCGTTGTAGTCCTCTTGCCAACGCCCCAACTCGGATTGGACGGACGCCGGCAAAATTCTCGTCACGCGCCACTTTGACAAGGGGGTGCGAGCAGGACTTTTCCCCTTGGTGATGGCGTCCTCAAGTCTGACGAAACGCTTCCTTCTCTCTTCGAGGAATTGCGCTCGGAAAGCATCGGGATCGGTCGCAAACATGGAGAGAGGAACAAGCACGCTCATGACTTCAGATTCAACATTCTCGTGAATCCAGTCGGCAGCATCTTCGTAGGAAAAGAGGTAACTGGCTCGCTTCTGGACATCCGTCAGACGCGACAGTTGTTCTGCACAGGCAACACGTGCTTCGTCCGACAGGAAAAGGCGAGTCATGTTGCGTCCCGCACCCTCCCTGAATGCGCCGTAGCTTTGCCAGGGGCCGATTTCGATGATTTCATGCATCGTGTGATGGTACTTCGGCAGATACGCGGCTACGTCCTCCGGACGATCCGTGAGAATGATGTGCTTGGCTTCAAGAGCAGCGCGCTTGCGCGTGACGCTTTCGGCTACGGCTTGAGCACCAGGCTTAATTTCGTTGAAGTCTTCGGTCATGGCGTACTACCAGCGACGGATTTGGGCGGGGATTATTGAACGATTTAGATATTTTATTATCGATGTCCTTTTTGTACGTCCCCCATTTGGCGAAAAACGCGAAAGCTCGTCGGAAAGCCCTCATCTCAACGCAGAACAACTTCCCGATCCGTGATCTTGTCCGCATCCGACTCGAACTTGACGCGCCCTGACAGGACGGCTGCTCCGGCTTGTGCGCGCTCAATCTCGCCCGAGTTCTCCAGAATGTCCCGTGCAACTTCCGTTGCCTGCGAAAGCTCCTCGAACATCTCGTCGTCGAATGGAATCTTGGGCTTCTCGGCAACGTAGCAACCGATGGCTGCAAGCCCGCTGTAGAGACATTGGCGAAGTTCCTTCGCGCGGTCCATCTTGGCGGCTAGAACCCATGCGATCTGCAGGATCTGACCGTACATGGCGAGATCAACCTTTTCAACGGTTCGGTTGGCAACTTGGAGGAGGAAGACGCGGTCTTCGTCGCGGGCATCTTTGCCATGGTCTACGTCGGAGGAGAGGCTGTTGAGGTACGTTGGAACGGCTACGGCGCGAGGGCGATATTTCTTCTTGGGACGAGGTTTCTTGGACATGAATTGATCCTTTGGAGAGATCGAGATTCTAGCATTGCATCCCTGCCATCGATTGCAACTCGACTACGATGAACTCAATTCTCCCCTTCGGTCAAAGGCCTACTGATTTCATCCCCGTCAGGGGGGCTAATACCCATTTTGAACGTTCCGCATGCCATGAATTCAGCCAATAATCGGCAGGTCGCTCATTCCTCGGGCTCCCGCGATGTCGAAATGCTGATCGAAACCGAGATGTAGCACTCCTTTTTCATTGTCCAGAGCATGAAGGCGACGACCATAGCCAACAAGACATGCAAAAGCACAATGGCGACCCCGACGAAAGCCGTGCTCCAACTATCCGGCGTGAAATGGTTCGCATAGGCCACAGCCGCGTAGGCAGCGTAAATGACAAGTCCCACGCCGAGCGCCCCGCGAAGGGACTTCGGCCCTTGCGGGACAATTGGAAAGCGTTGAGCGATCAAGTACCACGCGAAAAACGCGATGATGATCGCGGTTGAAATGCAAATGTTAGCCATGAATTTCCTTTGAACTTCCCTATTTCGGGATTGAAATGCCGTTGTTGTTCGCCTGCGAAACCGCCTCCATTTCTCGGCGAACGATTTCTCGGAGCTTTGTCATGATGTCGGTCCGATAGGCGTCGAAGTACGCGTCCGCCTCGATGACATCGAAGAGGCGAGCCTTGCTCATCTCATCGAGCGCCAGGGTGACGGCCTCTTCGACTTCAGTGAGTTTCGAGCGCTGAAGCGGTTCGCCGCGCCGGCTGCGTTCTTCAAGCTCGATGATCAGCGTGAGACCATGCGTTTCGACGGCGCGAAGGGCGTCGTGATCCTCGAAGTTCTTCGTGAGTCGGTGACCGACGAACAGCGTTCTGATGAGCATCAGATAGTCGCCCTCCTCCGCCGCCTCGTAATGGAGCTTGAGGAGGGCATTCCTGGCAACCGCCGTCAACTTATTCAGCCGGTCGGTCGACGCCTCGATTCCGAGCAAAATGGGCGGAATGCGATGCACAGGCTTTGGCCGATAGGCTTTGTTGCGCATTTTGGTTTTGGCCATGGTTCAACTCGTCACGCCCGGCACTGGCCGGTGCTCGCCGCACCAGCCGATGACGATTTTGTTGAGGTCAGAGATGTATTCGAAATACACCCGAATCGAGTGGCGAGTATCCGTCGTTACGCCGATCTTGAGATGCCTCACCATGGGAATGTCCCTGTTTTGGAAGCGCCAGGTTCGCGCACGCATCAACGACTTGTTTTGCATGACGGTGTAGCTCTCCCTGCTGGCGTATTCAGACGATGTGAAGACACGGCGCGCCATGACATCGCCTCCTTCGGCCATCGCATCGACGTAGGTCGTCGCCAGCCTCATGAGAAGCGAAAGCAGACGCCGACCATTGCCGTAGTAGTTGACCTTTCGAGCCGATTCCCATGCGGAGGGAAGCACGTGGACTCTGTCGCCATGGAGCGCCGCAACGCATTGAAGCGCTTCTTCGGGCGTGGGCTCATATTGCGCATCGAGGCAAAGCCTGGAGAGAATGCCCTTGACCGCCTCCTCGTCCAGAAGGTTTCCCCTCTTCTCGGATAGATCCGAATTGCGTTGCTTGAGTGAGTCCGTCTCAAGTTTCATTGCCTCGATGCGAGACTCAAGTTCGGCATTGCGCCCCGAGAGATGATCGATCTCGCCTTCGAGCGTGCGGACGCGCTCAGAGAGACTATCGCTGCCGAGCTGTCGTGCGGGGCATGCGGCTTCAATCTTTGAAGACTCGAGATGAAAGACCCCTGCACGCGCCGCCTTGGCCTTGGCCTCTTGACTGCACCGGCTACGCTCCGCATCTCTTCTAGCTTTGGATTCAGCTCGCACTGCATTTGCCGCTTCCTGAGCCTCCCGTTGAGCCTTTTCCCTCAGGCATTCTTCGTGGTAAAGCTTCAGCGCCGAGAAGCGGTGCGCCCTCAGGCGCTCTTCCTTCGCCTTGGGTGTCTCCAGAATATTGGCCACGAACCCGTTTTCGCGAGTAGGGTCGTTATCCCGAATCTGCTTCAAGAACTTGTTGTACTGCGGATTTGGCATTCCTTCCTCCTGCCCAGGGCCTCAAACGTGACTGACTTTGAGCTTTGGCGGAACGCTTGACGGGTTCGACATCTCTTGAGCCGCGCACGAGCAAGGGCGGAATCCAATGGAAGATGAATTCGCGCATATCCTTTTCCTCGGCCTTGGGCCGACGCCCCTTCCAGTACCCATGCCAATGCGCGGAGCGGACGTGCGAGCGGACTTCGCGCTTCTTGTCGCTCGGGAGGCTTTGGGATTCGTCATGGACAACACGGTAGTGCATGGCCATGTCGTTTTCCATGGACTGCCCGACGTTCCAGATATGAGGCCCCTCGGCAGGGAAAAGCCGAAAGCCCTTCTTGACATGGCGTCCCTCGTTGTTGGCGGGCTTGAGGCCGGGCTTGCGGTTGCTCACGATGTCGGGCTCCGTGGTGCAGAGGTAGAGCAGCATCGCCAGGATCGGGCGCATGAGCTTGACGTTGTGGGCGTAAAACGCCTCGCGAACTTCTTCGGAGCGATAGAGCGCCAGGTGGTCGACCGATTTGAGGTGCATCGCGGCCTCATCTTCCGGTCTCAACGGGTTTGTGAGCCAGCCTTCGTAGCGCTGCTTTAAGAATGCTTCAAGCGACGTCGCTTCCAGCGGCATGGCAAAGGAGGAAAGAAAGCCTTCGCCATTGTCTTTTACAAGGTTCAGTAACAGCTTCAGTGCAGGCCTTTCCATCGAGATGTCTTCGTTCTGAAGATGCGCCCAGAACCCGACGAGAATGTCGTTGCCATACCGTATATTTGGTGTTTCGACGTAGATCGACCATTGCGGCAAGCGAAGAAAGACTTCACAGGGGATGTCGCCCTTGAGACTTGAGGAGCAGAGCGCCTTGGCAAAGGACGGCGCAAAACGGAATATTCCTTGTGTGTAGCGCCATGGACATAGCGCAGATAGATAGAGTACGCGGCTCGCTATCCATTCATCGCGCATTGGTCCCTGTGGAAGCCTTGCAGCATCCGGGTGCGCCTTGAAATAGTCAATCCAGCCTTCGACCGGCACGAAATAGATTTTCGGCCAGTCAGGCAAGCTCTTTCCGCGCTCGGAGAACCACCCTTCGACGTAGGGCTGCAGACGCTTGAGCTCGTCCTTGAAGCGGAGCATGACCTTTTCGGGCGCATAGTCTTCCCAGCGGATGTCCGTTGGGATCGGCCTGTGTGCTTGATCGTCCCAAAAGGCGTTGAGAAAACCGGCAAGCTCCTTGGGACTGTAACGTTCAAGCGTGCTCGTCGCCTCGGGCTGTTCTTCAATTGCGGACATTGTTCCGCCGGTCGACAGAATCTGCATTGCTCCTTCCTTTTCCTGACCAGAGAAAAAGGGGAAGGCGGTTCCCGTTCTCGCCTTCCCCTCTCCCCGGAAAACGAATTACTTTGCCTTGGCCTGAGGCGCGGCTTTGCGGGTTGCCCAAACGCCGTTGAAGGGGTCGATGGTCGTCATCATCAGGCGCAGGTGCTCAAAGAACTCGCCGTTGATGTGAAGCCCTGCGTTCAAGATGTTCGCCATGGCGTTCAGGAAGGACGCCTCGCCAAAGAGCGCGGCTCGCGGGAAGATGTTGGTCGTTGCCTGTCCAACCGGAGACATCCAGTTGACGACGACAAAGACCTGCAGCGTCTGACGATCAAGCCAGAACTCCACGAAGAGTTCCTGGATCGCCTTTTTCTCTTGGTTCTGGAAAGAGAGCGGATGATGGTTGAGTACGACGAAAGTGCGGTCTTCGCCGTTCTGCTTCACCGTACGGACGGGATGCTTCTGAAGAAAATCGGGGAGCGGCGGCAGTGCTGGTGATTGCGTAGTTCCTTCGGTCGGTTGTTCCTGAGCGGGCGCTTGAGTCTCGGCCATGTTGCTTATCCTTATGTGTTCATAAGATCGAGAAAACCTCGGTCTATGCCGATAAGGTAAGGGGCGGGACTCGTTGGACCTCGGCTCTTTCGAAGGATCCCGGAAAAGGCCAAAAAGGGCTCCGAACGCATGTCCGAAGCCCTCAAGGCAAAGCGGAAATGGGGAGTATCCGCTTGAGAAATGTCTTAGTAGTAGAGTGACGCCTTGGCCGTCACGCTGCTCGACCAATCGCGAACATCACCCTTCTCAACGGCATAGTGAATGCCGAACGCGCCGGCAGCACCCTGCCAGCCAAAGCCGAGCTTCGCCGTCGTGAGCCAGTCGTTCACGAAGTCGCCCATCATGCCGTCCGTATGACCGTTGGTCACGCCCGAAACGCGGTAAGCCGCGTCCTTGTCGCCGAACTGCGGCACAAACGAAAGATCAGCGTCCCAGTTGAGCGTGCCCGAGCGTCCGAAGAGCTCAAGCGGCATGAAGGTGCCGGCCTTGACGCCCACCGGCGTGCGCAGAATCGTTGCATCGACGTCTCCATGCTGGAAGGCCGCCATTCCAGACCAAGAGGAAGTGAAGGCATCCTGCTTCACCTTCATCACGTCGGCACCCAGATACGGCGTCATCCAGAGGCGGTTCTTAACAAACGGCATCGAGACCCGAGCGCCCAACGTCCACATGTCGGCATCGATGTCCGCCTTCACGCGTCCGAGGTTGTATTCACTCACTTCGTGGCTGGCCGCCATGTACGTAAGCGCACCCGTGACGTTCAAGCCGGACTCAAAGGTCTTGCCGCCGTAGACCGAGAAGCCGTAGCCCTCGATGTCGGAACTGAGCCCGTCGTTGCCGTTCAGATCGCCTCTCTGAGCCGAGAAGGCGACACCCAGTCGGCACGAATCATCGCCCAAGGGCAGATCAGCACCGAACGCAAAGCCGGTCGTATCGGCTTCATAAGCACTCGCACCCGTAGAGCGCGCAAAGTCGCCGCTGTCGGTCTTCGAGTAGATGCCGTCCACCCAGAAGGTGCCGTAGCCCTTGCGGGCCGAGGACGCATGATCGAGCATCGTGGTCTGCGCCTGCGCACCCATGCGCTGGGTCTCGGCCATCACGCCGGCATCCATCGCCAGGGCTTCCATCCTGTTCGTCGCGGACGCACCGTGCTTGTCAACCAACGCACTGGTGAGGAAAGCCACGTCGCCATGTTCGGAGGTAAGGTCTTGGCGACCGTCCAGAAGCCAGTTCATCTGGTTCACCATGCGATAGAACTTGTCCTTCTCCAGGATGTTGTCCGAACCCACCGTGACGAAGATGCCCTTGTCATTCTTCTTCGTGCCGAGGGCCTTGCCATCCTTGTCGAGAATCCCGACCTTGAGGATTTCAGCCGTCGACGCATCGTCAAAGCCCTTCATGAGGTAATGATTGCCCCACAGCAGATCGTCCGTCATGGCGATCACGGCACCGTCTTCCACGTGCAGATGCTGCGAGCTTTCACCGTTGAGCAGGGCCTCGCCATGGAGCTGCGTCGTACCGAGAAGCAAGAGGGCATCAGAACCGAGATTCACCGTGCCCTTGGCTTCATCAACGGAACCGACGGTCAGCGAACCGCCCTGTCCAAAGTGCAGATCGGTATTGAGCGCAAGGATCGCCTTGTCGGCCTTCGAGCCCGTGTAGTTCTTCAACGCATTCTCAAGGCTCGACTTGTCGTGCGAGAACCCGAAGGTGCCGCCGGCAGACACGATGATGTCGGAACCCACGGCACCGTTCTTCAGAGACTTGCCCGCAAGGATCGAATCCTTTTCCACCATGACCTGACCGGAGACGAGATCGAGCTCGTCGGCGTAGGTCTTGCCCGTATTGTGCAGAACGGCTTCCTGACCGTCACGCGCCATGAGCATCGTCTTTGCAGTTCGACCAATCGACAGCGTGCCGACTTTAGTGTCACCCGCAAAGGTCGTCTCGCCTTCGTCGCCGATGGCATAGGTACCCGTGACGTTCAAGGTGCCCAGATTGCGCACGATGCCGTCGGCATTGACGCTCGCGTAGGCAAGCGTTGCGCCTTCGTAGTTGTTCGTATCCACCGTCACGGCACCGGCGTTGATCGTCGCACCCGTCTTGTTCTTCACCGTAGCGAAATCGTTGACGACAAGGCCGCCCGTCAAGTTGGCCGTTGCACCGTTTTCGTTGACGAAGGTCTGAGACCTCGGCGCGGCATAGGTGGAGGCGGCTTCGGCCTCAGCTCCGAGCGACGTCAATCCGGCAACCGTCAGCGTGCCGGCATTCGTCACCTGAGTGGCGGACAATTCGCCCGTCACATCGGTTCTCGTTCCCGTGCTGAGGTTCAACGAACCTTCGCCCTTCAAGGAAGCCAGGGTGTAAATGCCGTTTTCAACATTCACCGTGGACATGCGGTCAAACGTCACGTCGGCAAGCGTGCCTTCCGTGGCCGAGAGCGCTTTGTGACCGAGATTGAGCGTACCGTTCTGGAGCGTCGTCGGGGCGTCCGTCATCACATAGGACGCCGCGCGGTCATCCGCCCCCACGGCCATTGCCATGGAGGCCTGAGCGCCCATCAGCGTCAGCGTCTTGCCGTCCTTTACCGTAATGCCGGATGAACCGAGAATGCCCATGAAACCCGTGTCCTGGGTCATGTCGCCCGTATTGCCGAGCGTGAAGGTCTTGCCTTCATGCGTCAAGGCCTCGGACGTAACAACGCTCCCCGCCGCCAACTTGTGCTCGGAGATAAGAGCCGTGACGACGTTCATGTCAAAGGTTGACGCACCACTTCCCGAACCTGAGCCAGTGCCAGTAAACACCACGTTCACGCCCTGACCAAACGCAGAATGAATCTGCGTCTTTCCGTTGGTCAGCTCGACCGTGCCCGCATCGGACAAGACACCCAGCGCACAACCTTGACTTCCTCTCAGCGTCAAGCGACCGTCATTCGTCAAGGTTGCCTTGCCCGCATTGAGTGCGAGCGCTTCCATGCCATTACTGTTTGTTTGGGTCTTGACTTCAACCGTCGCGTTTGCGGCGTTGTGTCCCTCGAAGACACCACCGTCATCCGTTCCCACAAAGATGCCCGACGCCGCACCGGCTTCGATGATGAGACTTCCTCTATTCGTCAGCGTCACCTCCCCCTTGTTGTGGGCAACCAGGTAAATGCCAGCGGCCTCACCGCCCGTCACTGTCATCTGTCCGGCATTTTCGAAAACAACCGTATCAGAGCCATGCAAGCCTTCTGCAACGTAATAGATGCCGGGCGCAACGCCGCCCTCAATGGCAAAGTGACCCAACGCCTCATTCTGAACAGAGACATTGCCGCCGTGAATGGCAAAACCATAAACGCCGTTGGAGGTGAGAGACGCATCTTGTTGACTGCCAACAATGACTAACCGACCTACGTTAACAATCTCAGCTCGACTCCCCTCGCCGTTGGCAAAAGCGTTCATAGCCTGAGACGCTCGACCAATGCCGGCCTGAAGAGTGATGGTTCCAGTACTGGCATTGTTGATCCGGCCTAGTGCGCCCTGTACAGCCAATGCGTTCATGCCTTCGGCATTCGCACCTGAACCACCCGAAATGACAACCGCACCTCCTGCATCATTTCGCAACTCTCCAACACTGCCCATACCGGAAGCGAGATGGCCAATCGCCCAGGCATAATCCGCGCTGCCACCCTGAAGCGTCAGCGTCCCGTTGCCGGCATTGATCAGTTTTCTCGTCCAGGCGTCCTCGGCGACATTGAATATGAACGTGCTGTAGGGCAGCTCTCCGCTTCCGATGAGAGCATCTCCCTTGTCCAGCGTCCAGTCGTCATCAAGGAAAAGCCACTCTGTTCCAAAAGATTCGAGCGCAGTGCCGGCGTATGTCGGTTGAAGTCGGCAGACGCCATTCTGCAGCACTCCGCCGACAGCCGCACAGTCCGTACTCAACACCGTGCCACAAGCAGCTTCCATCATGCCCCAGGCCTGAAGCAGAGTCAGGGCCAACCATTTCTTCTCAAAATTCATTTATTTGCTCTATGCTTCAGGATGAATCGTGTCAATAATCTCATCGACAACAAGGTCATCGCCAATGATTTCCTGCCCGTAGCACTTGAAGGCCACCGCCCATCGCGTGCAGGTTCCGTTTTCCGTGGTTTCGCAGACCGGATCCGACGTCTTTTGACATCCGGCGGCCATCAGCTTTTGACAAGAAGAGGCCTTCTCATACGAAGGGCACGAGACCGTTTTTTTGCTGGTCCAGCATTCACGTGTCACAGTGGTTGTGTGTCCAGGCCAGTTTTCGACTGCCACCTCCTTGGTTCCAGAGTCCGTACAGACCTCCGCCGTGATCCGGCATCCGTCGGGCACCTCCCCTTCCGTCACTGACGAATACGAAACACTGATCATCGGATCCGACACTGTGATGCCGTCTCCGCTCGGAAGATTCATGCACACAACTTCAGTCTGCTTTTCGAGGCAAATGTCGTTTTCCGTACTTGTGCACGTCTCAGACTTGATCTCACACCCCGAGAGCGCGGACGCTCCTGCATCGCAGCGCCCCTTGTCTTCGCGGTCGGTGTAGCAAATGAAGGTGTTCTCATACCGAATGCAGTCACCAGAATTGTTCTGTTCAGCACACACTCGATCCTGTTGCTTGCAGATGTCGGCACTCTGAACAGAAATTGACGCTAGCATAAACGTCGTAAAAGAGAGAGTAATGAACCATCGACTCATGATGCGTTCTCCGTTGTTGAGTCTTGAACTTTCTCGCGAATCGACGCACAATGATCGACCCATTCATCCTTTAGGTAGTAGGACTCGTTCACGTAGGTGAGGGTGAGCCTCATGGAGCCCGTCATGTAGCCGTTGTAATAAACGCGGGCTCCGAGCTTTGCCGTGCAGGTGGGGCCGGAGCATTCACGCTTCGTCCATTCGTAGTCAGCCGTGCAGCTACTGTTCGTACGGTGGGCGATGTTTCGGAGGGTGTAGCCGAGCGAGATTCGCGTGGATTTGAAGCCCTTCACCTGGATGGCCAGATAGGAGGAGGTGCCGCAGGTATGCTGGCCGATGAGGACGTCGCCGTCAGAACAGGGGTCCTGGGTCAGGCTGTACTCGCCGTTGACGCGTTCGGTCGTCTTCTCCCCGATGACGCAGCCGTGGTCGTTGTTAGAGACGAGTTCTTCGTCACACTTCACCTCTGTTCGCTCAACTTGAGGTGCCGTACAGGTTGCAGGGAACGCTGCTCGTGCAATGGCCGTGGCCTTTTCAAGGACTTCCTGAGCAGGTGTCATTGCCTCATCGCCGTAGAAACAACGCTCGCAGTAGACATACCGATACTCCACCAACTGAACGTCGCGGCTGACGCTGTTCGTCTTGCGAACGACTGCCGTGACGACCGTGACGCCGCTCCACGGAGAACTGCCCTGCAGTTTCAAGGTCGCCGTACCATCAGCGGCAATTTTCGTCGTCTTATCTTTGATCGTTCCGTATCCGTTGACAAGCCACTCAACGCTCCCCCCTTCTCGACCGCCGGCCAACGTAAAGACAAGCGTCTCATCCTTGACCAGATAATCCTGATTCGCCGTGAGCGTCACGTTTTTGGTCCAATCCTCCATAGGAATGTCAATCGACACGTCTTTGGACTCGTTCGCATTGCGCATGTACTTCGCTCGCACATTCTGCGTCGCGATGTCCGCATTCGTCACGGCTCCATAAGTCATGGAAGCACGACCGGACGCATCGGCGCGCGATGTTGAAGCCGCCGGCTGACTATCGGCTGACGGGTACCAAAACACCTCAGAGTCAGGCATAACTCCCGTCACAGTCAGGTCAAATGACTGTCCGTATGGCATCTCCGAAGTTTCCATCTCGGGCCTCAAGACGCCTTGATCATAGTTGCGATAATCGATCGTGTACGACGTTGAAGCATGACCGCTCGTGGCCGTGACGATTGCGGTACCGGCATAGGGCGTTACGCCCGTAACCACCACGCTCGTTGTGCATCCTCTGCCGCCACACTTTTCGAATGTCGTCTCTAAAGCCGAAAGTGTCGCGTTTTCTGCCTGCCACGACACCTTTGCGCCTCTCTGGCCTCCTGTGAGCGTCAGCGTCACGGTCTGCGCACCCGAGAGCGCGTCGTAGGGCATGCTCGTCTTGGTGCTCGACAGTCGAAGCCTGGTTGCGCCGCCAGCTCCCCCATCAATGCCACCATCCTCATGAACAACTGTCAAAGCCTTGGTGAGGGTTTCCTTGCTGGCAACGATTTGCACCGCCAAAGTCGTTTTTGACGTACTGGTGTTCTCTTCACTTTCACGAATAAAGCAGGTAGCCGTACCCGAGTCATCCGCCTTCGTCTTGAGTGAAAGACGAGCGTTGGCATCCCCCTTTGAGCCCGAAAGGCGGAGACCGGCATGCTCGGGAAGCGCCCACTCAACCTCTGCATCAGGCTGAAGTCCAGTCACCACAGCCTTTGCGATGCTCGATGAACGAATCACTTCCGGTTCGACAGTGAGCTCGCGCTTCGTCTGAGGAGCCTTCACACGAACAACATCGGTAAAACGCTCGCCGTCGACTTTGGCAGTCACCTTCACCACGTATTCGCCCATGGCGTTCGGATAAGGTCGGAACAAAGCCTGAGCTCGACCGTTGGAATCCGTTTTTCCTGAGAGGTTCGTCAAGCGCCCAGCCCCCTCTAAATCCCATTCAACGGGCACGCCCGCAACCGCATGCTCCCCTGTCGAGAGAATGAACTTTGATTCTCCGTTCTCTGAAATCTCCTTCGGAGATGCGCTGAGCGCCCATGTCACCGACGTTATGACGATGGGAAGAACAACGGACGACTGCCCCACCGATACCTTGACGGAGGACTGGGCCTTGCATGAACTTAGTACAGAGAAGTAGGCAAGGCCGTGCTCATTTGTTGAATAGGCATTTTCTGGCTGATCAAGAGATACGCATCTTGAGCCCGGTTCAATGAGGACGGGCGCCGACGAAACGGGCTCTTCAAAGCCGTCAGTGACGCGAACGCAGAACTCATTTGGTCCTGAGGCGTCACAAGAAACGATGCGATAGTGCCCAGGCTTTGAACGGTAAGCCAAAGGCATGGTGTAATTGCGATCCACAAAACTGAATCGGAAGGCATCAGCATTGAAGTTCGACCTTTCTTCATAAGGTTTGAACGCCTGCGCCCAGTCTGCGCTTATGGGCACATTCATCGCCACACCGATGCGTGTGGACTTTTCGTTGACCGAATCCCATTGTTGACTTGCGGAAAAGAGGAGTGCGGGAACAGGACGGTATTCAAGTCCGATCTGATAGGCGCTGGGATTCTTTCCAATACTGTCGGAGGCTCCGAGAGCGGCAACGTGATCGCCTCGCCATCGTTCGTAGCTGCCCATCAAAGTCAAATGCTCGACATAGGGCACCTTGTATCGAGCTCGCACGTCCCATCCGTCCGCCGCTCGTTCTTCAACGTAATCGCTTGCAAAATCTTCGGAGGAGCGCCAACCGGAAACGTGCTGATAGACGTTCGCGCTCAACATCAGATCCGCGTCTGCCAGTTCGCCGCCAAGGGAGACGCGGCGATGATTGCGCGTCAAATCCTGATCGAAGAAAAGATTTGCGCCCAGCAGCAAATCCGAAGCGACGAACGGCATCCATCGTGCTCCGAAGCCAACATGCCCGATCACCCGTGACTGGTTGTCATCGGAACTCTCACGCACTACGCCCTGCTGAGAGAAAACAGTGACGGTTTCGGTGTTGACAATCGGGGTAAACGCGCGGACTGCCCCCCCTACTCTTTCCTTGAGGGCGCCTTCAAGGCCAACCTCCACGTGCCCATTCTCGACAAGACCGCTCAGTTCGTGGCTTGCCTTTTCGTTGAAGGCATTCGTCGCCCTTTGCATGGCATTGTTCTTCATAACGTCGGTTCGACTTTCATCAGAGCGTGCTTTAGCCAATGTTTGCCACATGCTGGCCGCCTCATTCATTACGTCGGAGTTTGCCTGGCTCCTTGATGCTTTTGACTTTTTCCCCTCTAAATCAGAAGCATCAACCGACAGTCGTCCCTGCTCGGATATGGGCAATTCAGTGATTGACGAGGGCGAAGTCGGCTGCTGTTGAGAGAGACATCCGCTGAGAACGGATCCGAGGACTGCTGAGCAACATACCGCGACTTTAATTCTTCTATGAGGCATGGACGATTCCAACTTTTCGACCGCTAGGTCCGGCGTAGACCGAAAGACGTATGACAAACTGTTATTTTCAATGTGGCTTTTCTGCATCCCGCCAATATTTCGAAGCTTGCCGTCGCCCAACGCCTTTTGCACATGTGCAAAATCTGGCTCTTCCTTACTGGCAGTGGAGAATCGGATAAATTATTTTTCGACATCCAATGTCATTTTCCTCACGTACACCCAACGAAAAAAGGCCGCATCACATCTTCGTGAGCGGCCTTTTGTTTTTCAAAATAATTTAGTGGTAGTCACAGACATCGACAATTTCAAGACAAGTCGGATGAACCTTGAAGCACAACCGCCAGTTGGCGGTTACGTGCAAGGCCATCATGTCGGCCTCGATGTGCCGATTCTTCTGCAGTCGATGACAGTTGCCAATGGCACTGACTGAACGAATGTCCTGCGCCTCACGAAGCTGCGCGAGCCGCATCTTGAGCTGGGAACATATCCCAAACCGTTGACTGCGTTCACGAACGAACGTCCTGATCTTTCGATTACGATACTTCAGATGCATACTGTCTCCCGCAGAAATGTCCCGTGGGATGGATGATGCAGCCGCATTTTGCGACGGAAGAATTCCTCTCCTTTTTCCGCGAGCATTTGACGCAGATCGCTTTGCCAGAAGGGATACGGCGAAATACCCTTCCCTTGGTGAGGATCTACGGCCTGCGCATACGCATGATGCAGATCAGCCACCGTCACGCTCGAAGCGGAGGTCACAAGCCGCCAAACGAATGAGTCTCTTCTCGATGGCGGACAACGCAGATGATGCACCCATGCGTTTAGACAATGATGGGTCTCTTCGGCGGACCGAATCTCCTCAATGAGGGTCATTTCAATCCAGTCCCAGGCATGCTCCTCGTTGAGAAGCGACGCCGCCTGCGCACAGAAATGCACGAGCGTATCGGGATGCAGATGCAGGTTAATGGGAATCGCCCGACCATTGGCCGAGCTAATCCTGACAACGTCCAGGCTGATGAAGCATCGTTCGAAGTCAATGTTGAGAAAGCCGACCGTGCATATCTCGTTGATGAGCTGCACGTTTCGGGAATAAGTCCATTGCGCCATGGAGCCTCCAAAAAAAGAAAAGGGAGACAACACGACCCCGAGAGGGAATGATGTCCCCCTGCGGGTTGAAAAAAAGAAGTCTAGAACCAGCTCATGGCAGGTTTGTAGCCCTCGACGAAAGAAGCCAAAGCATTGAGCTTGACGCTAGATGTCACGGACTGGGCAAGATGGATTTCCCTGCCTTCGGGTTCTCGCTCCGTATCGCTTTCGTCAAAGCAACTCATCCAAAAGAACAATGCGTTCTGTTCGGCGAGTCTTCCGGCCAATTGCGTATCGGCCATGGTTGGCGAATGAAGCTTCGACCATTCGGCAAAAGTCCTGAGAACCAACGCTCCCCACCACGATTTGAACATGGCGGCAAGCATGATTCTCAGATCTTCGATTTCCATCCCCCTGCGCGAGCTGACCACCATCTTGTCGTCGTCCATATCGGTCGAGAAAGAAGCGGTTCGCACGGCACGGAGTTGATGGCAGAAGCCGCCCAGCACGTCGAGATTCGTCGGATCCTTGCAAAACCGCTCCTTGAGATGGTTCGCGAAGCGTTGAGATTCGCCGCTTTCAAGTTGCAGTTCTCGAACGCAAGCATCGATGTGCCGCTCAAGATGCAGTTGAAAGCAGCCGTTTGAGATGACGTGAAACATGAGGATGTCCCTTTAGGTTGATTATCCCGGGGGGACATCCTCACCCCGGCGGGACTGAGAATGTCCCACTGGGGCAAAGATTGAAAAAAGAGTTATGACTTTTAAAACCAGACAACTGCCGGCTTGAACCCGTCCACAAAGAACTGCTGAGGCTTTGGCACGCCGGAGCAGAGGCTTTGAGCAGTTTCGGAAGTCACACCGTTTTTAGCGATGCAAGCGAGCGCATTCTCGTCGAGCGAAGCAAGAAAGGAATTCCATTCCTTCTTTGAGATCACGCTCTTGGCGAAAAATGCGAAGTACCCATTTCCGTCGTTGGCGTCTGTCATGATCGACCTGTCGAGCATGTACTTCAGCATCAGGCGTCGGAACATGAAGGGATTCGCGTTGCTCGCATGGCGTTCCAACATCATGGTCATGAGGTTGTTCCATGAGTCGTTCAGGTTGCGGTAGGGTCGTCCCAAGCGCCCTTTCGGGTTGCGGATGACGAGCACCAGGCCGGTGTTGGGCGTGGCGTCCTCACCTTGGAAGACGATCAGTCCCTTTCTGCGAATCCGCTCGATGTCGGCTTCAACGTAGAGCTGATAGTCCTCCCCTTTGGGCGCGGCACGTACTTCGCACCGCCTCATAAGCGAATCCCAGAAACCATGGAAGTTGATGTTGTCCAGAATGTCGTTTTGCGCACGCGTAAGCCGACAGTCCGGATGAATGGCATTCCAGTCATTCCTGATACACAGGAGCGCATCAAGCCAGACATGTTTGAATTTCTGAGAGAGCAAATCACGAAATTCGGTGATTTGAGTCTGACGGTCCTTGCCGGCGTCCAGATCCGTGAGGATCAGGCAGTCGTTGGTCGCATCGAAATACTTGTCCTTCGCATTAAGCTTTCGCAGGTTGTCCCAGAAGTCGAGAACGATGAGATCGGCAGCTTCCGGCGTCGGGCAAAAACGACCGACAGCGAATGACATAAAGGAACTTTCGAGTCCAAGAGCCTCCAGAAAGCATTCATATGCCTGGAGGTAATCGATCAACCGTTCACCGAAGGTGAACATTGGGATTTTGCAGAACATGGGGTTCTCCTTGAAGTTAATGAAACCCCAAGGAGACACCTAACCCCGGCGGGACTGAGTGTCCCGATGGGGGAGTTGAAAACATCTGTCTTACTGGCGACAGCAGCCATTTTGCGCTCATGTCGAGCGAGCAAAAATCAATTGGAAAGCCCTCCTTTCCAATGGATTCTTGCCGCAGGCGCTAGGCCAGAAGTCCTTTCGGACTCCCGGCGTTGCGTCAATCGTTGAAGCTCAGGCCGGCGAACCCGTCCTTGCCCTTGGTGAGGAGCACGTCATTCCAGTCGATGCCTTTGGCACCTTCGGGAATCGGATCCTCGGGCGTGAAGACGAACACGTCTCGACCCAGCGCTACCATGCGCCGCCGAAGTTCTTCGGCAGCCTTCTCTCCGACATGAGTCGCATCCTTATCCGCCATGATGAGCAGATAGCGAACGTTGTCGGGAATGATCAGGCTTTTCATCCCACCCGCCGAGATCGTTGCCCAGCATGGAATCCGCATGGCCGTCGAGACGGACAATGCAGTTTCAATGCCTTCGGCAACGGCCAGCAAGCCACCGGGCTCCGCCAACCGAATGGCAGCGTGGCGAATCGTCCGGGTGCTCGGAAGCGCCATGAGACGCTTTTGCGTTGCCACAGGGGCCTTCGCTCCCTCTTCCGTGAGATACGTCACGTGAAGCGTGACGATCTTCCCTTGAGGATTGCGAACGGCTGCCACCATGGCCGGATACGACTTGTCGCCTTCGAGCGTACGCATCGCATCGACGGCCCGAATCGAGTCGTCATGCGCGAGGCGCTTTACCGAAAGGGTGATGCCGCGTCCCCACCTGAGATAGGCGAGTACGGCACGGGTTCCCTTCGTATCCTCCGTCAAGGGCGAGGCTTCAGACCAGATATTGGCAATAGCCTGCGCCTTGACCTTGTCGGCCTTGGCGACTCCGGACTCCCGCGCCTTGCGCTCCTCAGGACTTTCGATCCTGCGAACCGACCAGACGGCGGCCTTGTAGGTACGTCCATTCTTGCCGACTCCCTCTCGGAAACCGATCTTGATAAACTCCACCCACTCGCCGGAGCGAACCTTGGCAAGCTCAATGGCGCGATCAAACGTATGGCTCCAAAGAACCTCGGTCTTGTCGCCGTTGTTCAGCCGAGCGTAAAAGCACATTGCATGCCCCTTGACGAACTCATAAGGCGCTTGCCCGAAGTCAATCAATTGGCCCTGCACACGGTGCTGCTTCTCCTTGGAAAACAGCTGCACGGGACGGCTTTCTTCCTTTTGGAAGCCGAGCACGTCCGCAACCTTCTCGACCGTGGTTGGGAAATCCCAATCATTGAGCCACTGAAGGGTTGCGAACCCGTCGGAGCGCGATCCGCAGGTGTTGCAGATGCAGCCGCCCGATTCGAGCCAATCAGGGTACAGACGAAAGCCGTCCGTACCGCCGTGCTTTGGACAGGAGACGTGTTGCTTCCTGCCTGCGCGCATCGCCGCCTTGAGAGAAGGTGCCAACACGCTGAATACAACATCCCAACGACCTCGGGCAGCAGCTTTGATTTGACCGGCAGTGAACGACATAACGCCTCCTTGATGAAAAACCGGAAAAATGAAAAATGCTCAAAGCGGAACCGGGCTTGAAAGCCCGGCCCGCCTTGAACTCAATGGAAGACGGCGTCGCTCATAAGGTCGAGAATGAGCTTTGCAAGCTCATCATCGTCCATCGTTGAACGGGCCGAAACTTCACGATCAAAAAAGCCGGGAAGCCCTATTGCGTCAATGAAAAGCGCACGGCTTTCAATGCCGGTGTTCTTCATGAGCTCGATCAGCCTTTTTGCACTCCAGACGTCTCCGTCCGTCACGAACATCAGGATGCGGCGGTTAACGTCGCGAACCTGAAGAAGCTGATGCTGGGCCGCCATAATGGCGTCCTGACTCGGCGTGCCGCCGACGGGGCTGTATCGCGTCAGGTTTTCAAGACCCGACTTGATCGAACGCTCGCCGTGCTTGACCAGCGTCTGCACGCTGCGAGACTCCTTGCCGCCAACCGACCACGCATTGTTGAAGACGCTCACGCCTACGTTGACGCCCTTGATCGAAGCACAGGCCTTCGCAAATGCGTAGGCCGCCTTCTTGGCACCAAGGGATGAGTTGCCATCCATCGAACCGCTCATGTCGATCATGATGTGAACGGCAGTGTTGACGTCACGATGCTCGCCCTCTCGGGTGAACACCTTGGTGTTGCCCGTCACGAATGACGCCAGGCGCGTAGCCGAAAGCCGATTTCCGCGTTCCGTGTGAAAACGGTGATTGCGGGCAAGGCTTTCAACCTTTGTGCGAAGCGACCTTTCCAGACGGCGGGAGATTTTCTCCCCTGCGTCCTTGACGGCCTTGGCGTTTTCGGGCTTGTCGCAGAGACATTTTTCAAGAACCGGCTTCATGAGCCCGTCCATGAATCTCGTCGGCGCGACATTCGTCTGAAGACGATTGGGATTGCCGGGTTTTTGCGCTTCTTCGGACAAGTCCGACGCAAGCGCCTTGCTGGCATCCGCCCCCTTCATGGCGTCATTGATAGCCTCCTCCGTGGCGTCTAGCACCGACTGAATCGCACGAACGTTTTCCTTCGTGGCTTCGCCGGAGGCGTCAGCCTGCGACTGAGCCTTGGCCTTGCGGCCTTTGGTCTTCTGCTTGTCCGACTGCCCCTTGTCTGACGACGAGGAGGCAGAGCCGGCTTCAGAAGCGTCGCGCTCGGAAGATTCACCCGCTTCAGAGCCTTCGGCGTTCTGAGCGTCGTCCGAAGACGAGCCCGAACCACCCTGACCGCTTGGATTGCCCTCTTCGTTCTGTCCGGACGCATCCTGCTGATCGGGTTGATCGTTGGGATTGTCTTGGCAGAACTGCTTCATCAGAGCGATGAGGCGGTCGGCAATCTTGCCCTGCGCCCTCGTCGAGTCGGCGGTGAGGCTGTCGTTGAGAACGGCAGTGAAGTCACGGGTGAAGGCTTCGCCAAAGCGCGACTTGACGTCGGCCTCGGTCTGCCGAAGCTGGTTGGCATAGAGTGCGGTAAGGCCGGAGGCATTGCAGCGCGTGAAGAAGTAGATGAAGGACATCAAAAGCGCCAACGGCTCCTTTGCGGCCTTCATGTCTTCAGCGCTACCCATGGCCTCAGGCTTCTTGAGAATGTGCGCGTCGAGCGTTTGAATCCAGTGGTAGCCACCGGCATACTCATCGCACATCTTCTTTTCAATGCGTCCGTCCTCAAGAATGTTGAGAAGCGCATGGTGAAGGACCGCATTGTGACCCTGCTTCGACTTCACGTTGAACGTCGTGTGACGCACGTGACCGCTTTCGTGCAGCAGATAGCCATAGACCACCGTCGGATCAATGTCCGTCTTGGTGAGGGCGGGAAGGACGATGCGTTTGCCGTTGGTATAGGCTTCTTCGCCCTCAAGGGCGATTTGAACCCCGAACTTTTGGCAAAGCGTCGAAGCAATGATGGGAAGTGCGGTGCGGATCGTACGATTGGTAATCGTCATGGTGTTGCCTCAAAGAAAAAAGGGACACCATGCCTTGCGGGACATGATGTCCCGAAGGAACGATAAGAAGAAAAGAGACTTGACTCCTCACCAAGGGTGAGGGGCGGCCCCAAGTTAAGAGCGCTCCTTGCGAAGCTGGTAAGTCGTTATGGCGTCGAAGTCCTCCTCCCGATACTTGATGTCTGGAAATTCCGCCATGGCCGCAGCCAAAGCTTCCTCTCGATCCAAGAAACCGGGAAAGCAGAAATAGCCGGCATCCGTTTCGGCGCGGGTCTCATAGACCCAGCCGTTGAGGTTGGCCGTCACGCGTTCGTTGAACGCTTCGCAAAGCTTTTGATGGACAAAGCGCTTTGCGTAGGTTTTGCGAGGCATCGCTTCGAGCCAGGCGTCATGCGGCACGACAATGATTCCGCAGAATCCGGAGTCAAAGCTGCGGGCGGGACGCCCAAGGCAAAGCTTGAACCAATCGCTGCTATGCGAGCCGAATTCAATGAAGAAGACGTGCTCACCGGTTTTGATGGCTTCCAGCTGTGCTACTCGAAGGACGTTTTCATCGGCCTCAACGTCGCCGCCGAAGATGTCGGCAACGGCATGGTTGCAGGTCAGAACACGAAGGCCAAAAGCCTTTGCCGTTTCCTCGACCGTGTCGTCGCGGTGATCCTGGTAGTCAACGACGATGCGTTGACTATGGTCGGCGTCGTAGCGAATGAAGTTGATGTCGAACATAGCGTTCTCCTTTGAAAAAAAGGGGAACGCCTGCCCCTTGGGGAAGATGTTCCCCATGGGGTGATATTACGCGTCTCTACAAATAGGATGTCTCCAAGAAGAGAGCCCATAGCTCTTGCTAGAGAGATTTTGGAAACCTATTTGTTGAGATTACTAATAAGTTAAACGAGTAGCAGCTTGTGCCCTCGGTACAGACGTTCGGCCTCCTCAATCGCCTCTACGAGACGTTTGAAGGGGCCGACGACATCGAGCGACCTCCACGAAATCGAATCCGGGGCTTTGACCTGAGACTCAACTTCGAAACCGAAATCACCTTCGTCGACCGTTTGCACCGTGATGGCCCAAAGCGTTCCGTCGGATTGCGTTTGCACGCTTTCAGCAACGACTTCAGACATTTTGAGATACCTCCAAAAGAGAGAGGAGACACCTCGCCCGCACGGGGATTGATGTCCCCGTCGGGTTCATGATTGACGGATGCCGTCAAATGTCGACTTGCACCTCGATGATGGTGATGGTGTGCAGAATTTCGTACGAGTCATCGCCCGAACGACGCTCCACATCATCAACCTCCTCACCGACGCGAGCGTATTCGTACTCGTCGCTTTCGTTGAGATAAGCCTCAATTACGGCAACATCCGGTTCGTTGAAGTACCACTTGACGTAGTACCAAGTCACGAGGACCCAGCGTTGCCCTTTCCAGTCGAACTCGCGTTCGGATTCTGGATGTTCGAGCAGATTTCGTCCGTCAGGATCAGAGGACTGCTTGACGGCTTCGGCAGCCTGAGCCTTGAGCGCCTTCCAGTTAGAAATAGGAAGCGCGAATTTGACATCGGAATAATATCCCATGATGTGCTCCTAAAAGAAAAAGAGGACATCATGCCCCTTCGGGGATTGATGTCCCCGTCAGGGTGGGTAGCCAATGTTTTGCTTAATGCCGGCGGCGCTTGTCTTCGCGATGGTAAATAACCGCTAGCGCACAAAACGCAAGAAGAGAAGAAACGATAGGAATGGCTGCGTAGAGAATGAGATTTCGCTCAGACGCCGTGGCGTCGTCGCTAAACAGTCGGAAAAGACCGAGAAGGACAAACCCCGTCTCAATGGCGATTGCAACCAAAAGCTCCTTTACTTTCTGATGCATGATTCCGTCCTTTGAAAGTCGGCAACGAAGCGACAAATGATGGCGCAAGCGAACAACGCGACAGCGACCAGAATCGCGGGCTCGTTGAGCTGATTGCCTGCGCCCTCGGTTTGTTGCTTGCTTCCATCCAATATTAACCCAACCCCGATGCCCGAAGCCATCATGATGGCGGCTTCGGCAGTCGTTGTCAGGAACAACCGCATCACTCTCGTGAAGCGATGTCCTCCTGATGGGACTGGACTTATTGCTTGCAACCTTCCGGACTGCCTTGATTTTTTACGAACCATGGCGTGCCTCCAAAAATAATGGGACCCGCATATTCCCCTCCGGGGATGCGAATCCCCGTTGGGAAAAATGGCAGCTACCACTCGTTTGAGCGGCACCGTTGCCAAACTTTCACGGCACTCGGAAGAACGGTTGATCCAATTCCTCCATTGCGCCGTAGCCCGCAGCGTCGATAGCATCGACGGCAGTTCTTGCCTTCTGCCGGAACTCTTCGACAATCCTCTTGGCAACTGGATGGCTGTCAAGTTGATCGAGCAGAGCCTCGGCGAAATGGCAATCCCAGATGAGCCTATCCCAGAGGGCGTGACTCACATTGACGGGCGGCAGGCGATTACGAAGCTGCTTGAGAAATACAGGATCACGCTCGCCGTACTCGTCCTGGGCCAAGGGCGTCAGACGACGCAGGTCGTCGAACAGCGTCGATTTGACTTCCGCTTCGGAAGACTGAACAAATCTGTCCAGATCTTCGAAGAAGAGCGCACAGACGCGCTCGAACTCACGAAAGAGTTCTTCGTTCATAGAAATTCGGCGCGGAAACCTCTGTCTTCAGACAGGGGAGGAAGCGCCGT
>ERZ791889.261-NODE-261-length-35842-cov-3.804901_pt1 | contig 35842 bp, 45 predicted proteins | sample MGYA00510156_ERZ791889 | MGnify/ENA primary metagenome ERZ791889 (study PRJEB30046, sample SAMN00792108) | human gut metagenome | study: EMG produced TPA metagenomics assembly of the A metagenome-wide association study of gut microbiota in type 2...
TAATGTCACCTCTCCAAAAAGATAGATATCACTTGTCATCTCAATTTTTAAGGCTCTGTCATTAAAATAAATATTATTATCTTTTCTTTTTAATTCCCCATTTGAGAAAATATAATATTTTTCCATATCCCTTCCCCCTTAAATATAGCAATACTCAAAATAAGCACATTTTTTACATATCTTTAATTTTTCTAATTTAGGTGGCAGTTTTAAATTTATGATCTCTCTTATCTCTAAAAGTATCTCTTCTATTCTTTTTTCATCCTCTTCTGTTAAAAATATCTCTTCCCTCTTTTTTAACTTAGGATAGTCCAATATCCCTTTTTCAATATTTATACCTCTTTTTCTTAAAAAATAGATATAATATTTCAACTGCCATATTCCTGCTTCTTCAACACTTTTTTGTTTCTTTACCTCATGGAGTATCTTCCACTCTTTAATAAAATCAATATTTACTGTATTATCTATTAAAACATGTTTTAACTCTCGAGAGTAACTATTTTCATCTATCAACTTTCCAATTATTACATCTTCATTTTCACTTTCCATTTGAATCTCATTTGCAAAAAACCACAGTTTTCTCTTACAAACAAAATAGTAATAAAACATCATTCCAGATATTTCTCTTTGCATACCCCACCTCACAATTATATAAATCTATCTTCTATATGTTCAATAGTTTCTTTTTTGCTTACAGAAAATCCCTTTTCAAAAGAGTAGTCACAATCTAAAATATATATTTTTTCATATTTTCCTAGTTGAATCTCTCTTAACTCTCTTGTAAACTTTTTAATATTTCTTATCTCATACCCTTGAATACTTAAAGTCAGATCTCTAATCTCCATTTTAGCAAAGAGTTTTTGTTCCTTTGAACTGCTCTGTTGATCAATAATCTCTAAGTTTTCATCTATTTTATCTAAATTTTCCTCATAGATATTTTTCGGAATTACCATAAAACTCTCTATATTTCTAAACTCCTTTTCTACCTCTTGTTTCTCTTTTTCATATGGTCTTATGAGTTCTAAATATCTTAAAGTATCCTTAACTTTTTGATAATATTCAGTATTTTCTAAATTTTCCAAAGTATATAGTTGTGATACATACTCCATCTTACTATCTTCATCTAAATCTCCATCTATCTTGTCTAATATTAGCTCTTTAGATTTTTTATATATCTCTTTATCTATAACATAGCCTATTCCAGTATTTTTCTGCTCCTTATCTCCTAAGAAAACAAAACAATTTGTTTTCCCCTCTTCAAGTTTTCTATTTCTATAACATCTTCCCATTCTTTGAAAAAGTCCATTTAAGTCAGATAGTTCTGTAATTAAGATATCAAAATCTATATCTAAAGAGGCTTCTACAACTTGAGTTGTAATCCATATTCCATAATCTTTACAATGTTTATCCCCTAATTTTAAAATCTCTTTCTCTTTAATTTTTCTATCTCTCTTTATATATTTACTGTGGAAAAGACTGATTTTTTCCTCATCTGGAAGTTTCTTTTTCAACTCACTATAAACCCTTTGAGCCTCTTTCACTGTATTACAGATAACCAAAACCTTATTCTTATTAAACTTAGAGATTATAAAATCTGTATCTATAAGATTTTCAATAACTTTTACATTGTGTCTTAAAGGTAAATCTTTCTTTGTAAAGTTTGGAGACACTTCAAATTCAATCCCCTCTTTAGATAACAACTCCTCTACAATTTTAGGGAAAGTAGCTGTAAGTATAGCAAATTTACCACCCATTTTTGTAATATATTTTAACCCCTTTATTACATAGGCTAACAGATCTGGAGAGTACATCTGTATCTCATCTAAAACCACTTTAGAATATGCAAGAGTAGCTAATTTAGGTTCAAAACCTTTATGTCTGTAAACAAAATCAAAAATCTGATCTAAAGTACAAATTGTAAGTGGCAGAGATAGTTGCTTTGTTCTCTCATAATAGGTATCTAACTCTTTTGAATAATCAATATCATCTTCATTTAAAGAGTCCTCATAATATTTCTCCTTAGTTTCAGAATGCAACAATCCTACCCTTTCATCAATCTTTTCCTCTTTTATTATTCCAAATTTTACTCTATTATAGATCGCATTTATTGCTGTTTTTAAAGGTAGAATAAAAAATCCCTTTGTATCTCCTATCCACAATAACCCTGCCTCTGTTTTTCCCATTCCTGTTTGAGCTATTGCAATTACATTCTTTTCTCTCTTATCTATCATATACTTTTGCAATTCATTCCAATTAGCATTAGGATTATATATCTGCCACTCTTTCAGCATCTCATCTAATTTCTCTAAAAGAAAATCATTTTTTCTCTCTACTTGAATTTTATCTCCTGCACTACTTGCATAATCTATTCTATTTAACAATCCTTTAATTAAAACATATTTATCAAAAACCTCATTTTTAATATCACAATCTCTATCTGAAGGATTACCAATTGTAATTCTATTTCCAAATCTAAAGAAATCTGATGCCAACTCCTCAACTTTAAGATTTTGTAATTTATCATATCTAAAATCTTTTAACTGCTCTCTTAAACCATTTAAACTGCTTTTTAAAATTTCAGCAGCATTTTCTGGAATTGCTCTCTCATGGTGGTAAGCTACTGCATTTGCTACTATTTTTACAAAATTTTCTGCTTTATCAATTGCAATATCTTCCTCTGCTCCATCTTCTAAATATCTCTCCTCTACTTCATCACAAATATCATCTCCAGGTAAAAAACATAAACTAAAAATCCCATGAGGTAAAATTTGTGACTCTCTTCCCCCTGTGATTCTCTTTTGAAATGAAACATTCATCTTTCCAAGATCATGATACAAACAAGCTAATTTTAACATATAGAAAATATCCCAATTCAAAAATAAATTGGGATATATCTCTTGCAGTGTATTTAAATTTTTTAAAAGCTTATCTGTATGTTCTTGAATAGTCTCTCTAGGATTTGATTTTGCTAAAAACTCTCTATTCATAAACACCTCTTAAAACTTCTATCTAAGCTAAAAAAACCATATATCTATCTTCATCTATTGTAATAGCTCTTCTTCTTGAAGCAACTATATTAGATACATAATGAACTTTGACTTTATTCCACTTTCTAAAAAATTTAGGACTTTTGGTACTTCCATAATTCACTGAAACATAATCTTTAGTTAAATTATACATAGTACCCTTATATTGAATTGTATCTATATTTCCTTCAACAAAGACTTTTTTCTTATCAATTATCTCAACTGGAACATAAGCTCTATAATCTCTATCTATTCTTAAATTCTCATCTTTTATTCTCTCTTCTGATATTTCAACTATTTTTACTTCATCTACAACTACAAGATCCTCTCTTCTCCCTAAAGATATATACTCATGGGGAGTTTTAAAAGCATTAAAAATCTCTTCCACTAGATTTTCATCTTCTGGAACAATATGAATTACCAATTCTACATCAGAAAGTAATTCTACATTTGATACCCCTCTTGATATTCCATACTCTCCAACCTTTATTTGATGTCTTGTAGCATCAAAAGTCATACCATTTTTAAACTCATATCTTGTTGCTAAATCATTTACTTTAGAGTGATATTTTCCTTGAACACTAATTTTCATAGGCTTATACTCTGTATAATTACAAGTATTATGAACCATTCCAATTACTGTGGAATAAGGTGGTAGAGGGTAAGTTTCTTTTAATTGAAAACTTGTAGGCAGTTTATAGTTAACTAAATTTTGTTTTAGTTTTAATCTAATTGATTTCATAGTACTCTCTTACCTTTGCTTTTAATTGTTCAAAGAATTTAGGAATAGTTGTAGAATTTAAAACATCTTTAATCTCTTGAGTGTTATCAAATTTACCTTCAACAACTCCACAAGAAGTATCTTTTCTCATATTTTCAAATATTCCAGAATCTATATCTTGTACTAATATCTTATTCTCTTTTACTTTTACTAGATTTTCAAAAATAGGATTTTTAATATCATATACTCCACCTATTACAAATAAAGGAGCTAAATTTTCTCTTCTTCCTCTTATATCTCTATATAAAAAGGCTATTGTATCTAATAATTTTTCTACTCTTCTTGCTTTTTCCTCTTTTGGTAACTCAATACCATCATTATTATCTATTCCAATTTGATCTAAATCCATAGCCACAGTATAAACATAATATGATTTATGGATCTCTGCTTGAGCTATATTCATATTTTCATTTAATCTATCTGCAAGACCTTTATTTGTTAAAAAATCTAAATCCCCTTTAAATGTCTCTGTTGAAACGGCATTAGATAATCTAACTATAGCTGAACGCTTTTTCCCTGTGCTTCCTTTCTCGGTTTTTAAATAACCAAAGAAATCTAACTCTGGATAATCAGTAATTGTTGTTTTTGAAGAAAATTGTACTACTTTTTTATCTCCTGATCCCATAGCTTCTACTTCTGCCTTAGCTTCCCCCAATTGGTCAACCATATTATATCTTATAGCTTGTCTTGAAATATATGTATATTGGCTTCCATTTCCCCTTGATAACTTTTTCAATGCAGCTACGTTTCCTATTCCCTCTCCATAGTTTGCACTTTCTGCTTCAAAAACAATAGTCATTGTTAAACCTTTTGCTAACATTACTCCTCTCCCCCTTCAACTTTATTATCTTCGCTATCTTTATTTTCTTTTTTATCTTCAAACTCTTTTGCTAACAATCCTGAAATAAATGAGTAACCAAGTTCTTTAAAATCCTCTTCGCTTCCCATCATCTCTAATATAACCTTAGGAACACTTTCATCACAGTATAGGTAACAATTTAGTATAGTATCCATTGTCATTGTAATATTATTTGTTTTTATACCATTTAAAAGTCTATAACAGATTCCTGGTAATTTATGATCACTACTTTTTGCTTCATATCTTTCTTTTAAAGTTTTTCCAGCTGCTCTAGCTTTTGATAATATATTTATCTCTTTATTTTCCATATATCCTATCCCCTTTAACATTCTGAAGTTTATTTTAATTGTTGCAAAAATTGCAAAAGAATTTAAATAGATACTATCTCCTGCAACTTTAGAATAGATAATCCTATGAATTAGATTAAATAGATTCTCATTATTTAACAATCTTTTTGTTATCTCATCAATTAAACTATAAGATTCTCCATTAAATTTATATGTTAGAGATTCTAGCAATTGAATATCATTTTTAGAGTTAATCATAACTCTTATCATATTTTTAGATAAGATGTTAAAATAATATTTCTCATTTTCAAATCTAACTAATTGAATATCTTCTAACTCATATTCCATATCTTTTTGTAACTCTCTATTTAGAACTTTATATATTCCAGCTAAAGAAGTTTCACCATAAATCTCCTCTTTAATTTTGCTGTTTATTCTAATTAATTCTGAAATATTAGTATTAGCATTTATAAAAATACCTGTTCCATAAACATAAGAAAATCCTACTGGAACACAACTATATATAAGTTTACAAATTGGACACATAGCAATATCATTTGCAAAATTCCAAACATGTGAAGGTTTTCTAGCAACGTCAAACCCTGTATTAACTAAAAAACTAAAATCGTTGTCTAAATTTTTAATCTCTCTTTCACAGATAAAACAATTATATTTATTTTTTTTCTTATCACTTTCAATATATTCATTTACAGGAGTAACAAAATAGTTTTTAAAATCTTTATATATATCTTTCTCTTTAGTATTTCTATATAAAAAACTTACTCCATCCCAACCATTTTTTATAATATTGTATATAAGATTTTTTCCACAAATATATTTTTTCCCACTTGGAGAGTTAAAATATTCTATAATTTTCTCTATCTTATTTAAAGTTTCTTTTATCTCTTCTAATCTGTCCTCTATTTTTTCTTTTTTCTTTAAAGTTATAGTTTTTAAGTTTTTTTCCTCTTCAACAGGATCAATATCACCAGAGATAAAGTCATATGCTGCTACATAACTATTACTTTTTAGATATTTTTTTAAAACCTCTTTTATATAATCATTTATCTCAGCTAAATCCTTTTCATCTATCTCTTTATTTTTAAAATATTCCAATCTATTTGAAAAAGATGTGATTTTATACCAAGAAAGAGTTTTTTCATAAACTTTAATCAAATAGTTAAAATATTTCTCTTCAAAATTTTCCAGTTCCTTAGAGTCAAAATAGATAGCTTCAGAATCTACTCTTAAAGATGGACTTTTACTATTTTCTAAAATATTATAAAGTCCTACTACCCCTGCATTATATTGCCAATTGTTAATCTCTACTCTTATTTCCAAAATCTCACCCCCCTTATTTAATCTAAGTCTAGCATTCCAAATCCTGATGGACATTTTCCCCCAAGTCCTGCTCTATAAAAATAATTTAATATTTTCTTATCTCCCTTTATAGTGATTCTTCCATTTGTTGCAGGAAATTTAATTTTATAAAAGGATATTATACTTGTTTTAGATCTCTCTACCTCTATTTCAATTTTTTCTAACTCCTTAATTGAAAATTTGTCCTTTAAAGAGTAACAAAGATTTCTCTTTAAAATTTCAATTCCCTTTTCATCTAATTCATAGAACCACTCTTTTTTCTTCTCTCCCTCTTCAATTTGCTCCCTTATTACTATTGGAGAGAGAGTTTTAAAAGTTGCTTTGTCCTCTTTAATCTCTTTTTCTTGTAATTTTACAATATTTTTTATTTGAAATATATTTTTGCCTAAATTAAATTGTATATGATTTCTTTTAGCAATGTTAAAAGCATTATAAAAATGAACTCCATCTATGATAGAATCAAAACTTAAAAAAATAGCAAAGATATTATTAGTTAAATTAATTTGATTATTTTCAATTTTTTCTATTGGAAAATAACAAGCAAAGGTCATATCCTTTGCTTTATATTCATCATAATATTTTTTCTTTATCTCTTCACTATAATTTTCTAAAGATTTTTTTATAAAACTCAGTATACTTCTTCTATAATCTAAGCAAACAAAATTCTCCTCTAAGATACACTCTATTTTTAGTCTCATTTTCTTTCCCTTCTTTATCTCTTTATAACATGCTTAATATGAGTATGATACATTTTTTGAAAAAAGCAAGTACTTTTTTTCAATTTATATTAAAATTAAAAATTTAATGGAAACAATAGGATTAAAATCTATAATTGATAAACTCTCTATTTTCCTTTTCAGCTAATATTTTTAAATCCTCTACAAATTTTTCTACCATTGATTGAACTACTTTTTCTTGCTCTATCATCTTGTAATTAGCAGCAGTTTTATGTCCACCACCAGAAAGGTTGCTGATCTCACCAAGAGACTTTGCAATATCTCCTACATCTATATCTTCTCTACTTCTAAAGCTCACTGTCCCATAGGGGTTTATAAAAACAACTATATCTGCTTCATCTTTAGATAAAATCTCGTGGCTAAATAGTGATTGATATTTTCTTTCAAATCCATAAAATATCTTTATATATTTTCCATCATATTTATAATCAAAGGATCTATTCATATTTCCTTTAGCATATCTATTATAATCTTCATTGTATATTTCAAAAGATATCTCCATTAACTCTTCAATTTTATCTAATTCAAAATCTCTTTCACTTAATTTTTTATATAAAAATTTAGGAGAAAATATTTTTTCAAAAGCATTTACCATTAAAGCCCCTTTTCTCTCTACTGAATCCTCTGGTAACTTTGCCCATTGAAAAATATCCCATAGTTTAACTATATTAGTAAATTTCTTAATCTCTTCAAAATTACTTATTTTTTCTGAATCAAAATTCTGTAACTCTTCAAACCATCTTAAACTAAGAGTAGCTCCAGATTCACTATCATCCCAATAATTGATAATATTTTTCAAATCAATCTCCTCTTTATACAATCCAGGCTTATTAGTTAGATGATGATCTATATATATTATCTCTGTTCTTTCAAGAGTTTTTTTCTTTTTTTCAACATATTCTTTGCTTAACATAGCTCTATCAACAATATATATTCTATCTTCTATTCCAATAGGAAGTATATCTACTGCTCTATCAAACATTCTCTCTGTTTCTTCTGAACTAGGATTCATTGAAGATATAACCAACCAGCAAAACTCACAATTTAACATAGAACTTTCACATTTTTCTATAACCTTTGCCGCCACTAATCCATCTGCATCTCCATGAGTTAATATTATTCTCTTAGGTTGCTTCATAAATTTCTTTTCTGATAATCTTAATATATCCATAAATCTTTCCCTCCAAATAAATTATAGATAAAATTTGGTAATATATTAGCTGAGAGGTATCTCTAGCTTAATCTTGGCATTTTTTCCCTTTTATCTCAGATTTTAAAATATTTCTTTATATCTAAATTCTATAAACTAAACTGGGCTAAAATCTAAATCACTAAAAAATTAATTTCTAAAAACTAAAATCTAATAACTGAAATCTATATTTTTTAGGCCTCTAATCCATAATATATATAATCCTAATAAGGCATCTCTCTTTTAAGGCACATATTCTTTTCTATTATTATATCTTTTTAATTTTTTAGGTGTATATTTTTTATGTTTTTATAAATCAGACAACAAATATGCCAAAACTCTCTGATTAGGCTAATTTAAAGAATTTCAATATATTACCAAATATTTTATTAAATATATCTTAATCTAGTTCAATATCAAGAGTATGTTTTACATTGGCAATATTTATCTGAGTATTAATTCTCTCCATAAAGTTCTCATGAGCCTCTCTCTCCTTTGACAACTCTCCTTTTAAATCAAAAGCTTCTTCAATAATTGGATTGTATGCTTCTCTTCTCTCAGCAAGTTTTTCAGAAATAGCTGTGCTTCCCAATGATTTTGTAGAACCATACAGAGTTTTTTCCAACTCTTTAACTTCTATCTCTTGAGTTTCTGTTAACTCCTCTCTTTTCTCTGAGATCATTTTAATATTATTTTCTAGTAAAGTTATGATAAAACTATCTGATTTTTTTACTCTCTCAAGAGCTTCAGCAATAGTAAGTTTAATATCTCCAACCTCTACAAAAGTTACAGCATTAAATTGTAAAATAGCCTGTCTGATCTTATTTCTATTTTTTACTAACTGCTTGTAACTTTGATAAAGGGCTTTAACATCATCTAAATATTTTTTCCCCTTCTCCTTATCATATCTAATAGATGTATCTGCACAAAATAGTTCTGTTCTATATAATTCTTTTTGTTTCTTCTCAATTTTTTTATTATATAACTTAACTTCCCCTAACCACTCCATAACAGTTTTTTCCATTACTTTCACCTCTTAATCTATTTGTTAAAAACAATATATCATAATTTTGTAAATTTGTAAAGTAAAATGTAAAATTTTACTTTTTATTTTAAATTGATTTTTTTTTAATAAAGTGCTAAGATATTTTTATGAAGATAAAAGAAGTTTTAAAGAGATATAAATTAACATTAAAAGAGTTAGCTGATGCTCTAGGTCTTTCACGTCCCACTCTAAACAGTTATATTGATCAATTTGAAAAAGATGAAAAAATTTCTAATAATCTATATCAATATATTTTTACACAAATTTTTAATAAGGAGTGGGAAGATAAATCTCAAATTTTAGAAGAGATAAAACATTTAAAAAATTCTCTTGCCCATGAAAATAAAAATTTAGAAGATGAATATTGTAAGGAAAACTTAGAGCTAATTGAGTCTATAAAAGAAAAAATGTATAGAGATATGAAAGGTAAAAAGGAGGTATTACCTCTATACAAGTTTATCAATAGTGTTCTTTATAACTATAATGAAGATAGTGGACTTACTGGCTATATTGATTATAACTTATATTTAAATAGCTTAAAAGATATAGAGAATATTGAGGAAAATGAGAAAATTTTAATTTCTAATATATATCCCATTATGGCAAATCATGTAAAAAACAATCTTAAATTTAACGAAAAGGGATACTCTACTTTTATTAAGAGAATGAAAGAAATTCAAAAAATAAGAGAAGAAGAAACTCTTAAAATTGAAGAGGAATTTCTAAAAAAAATTAGAGAGAAATTAAATTTAAAATTAGGAATTGCAAAAGTTATTGATGACGAAAAAATAGATGAAATTTTAAATAAAATTAAATTTTAATATTATAATATTGCAGAAGTTTTTATGCTTCTGCATTTTTATTTTCTTAATTATTTATTCTAATTTAATCTGTTTTAGCATTCTCTAATTTTTTATTCTCATCTTAATCCCATTTTTCTAATATTACAACTTTTCTATTATAAACTTTAATATCTATTCATTTTTATCACTTATTATCAATTCTTTCTCTAAGGTTAAATAAAAACCTTATAACAATGTAAAAAGTAGCTTTATTGTAATCGAATTTACAACCCTTCAAGGTTAGATAAAAACTAGACGCAATTATTGGACTTCCTGCAAATATATTCTATTTTACAATCCTCCAAGGTTAAATAAAAACCATTCCTAAACCATGTTTTAAAGCAAGCCCACTCCTATTTACAATCCTCCAAGGTTAAATAAAAACGCGGTATTCTTAGTTGTTAGACCTGTTAAGTATTTGATTTACAATCCTCCAAGGTTAAATAAAAACAATAAAACTTGGAAGGAAAGATTTACACCTAAACAAATTTACAATCCTCCAAGGTTAAATAAAAACTGATAGTTGGAAGAAACCTAGGGGAATGAATGCAGCATTTACAATCCTCCAAGGTTAAATAAAAACCGGAGTGTGACACTCTATAAATGTACTATTAAGTTTATTTACAATCCTCCAAGGTTAAATAAAAACACATTTTACAGAGATTTATGATTATGTATGTGAACTATTTACAATCCTCCAAGGTTAAATAAAAACTTTGCTTCTTTAACAACTAATCCTTATAATAGTGTATTTACAATCCTCCAAGGTTAAATAAAAACAACAGGAGAAAAACTTGTGATATATAGAGCTCTGTAATTTACAATCCTCCAAGGTTAAATAAAAACTATTTCGTTGCCTACCTGTTGCCTACCAAAGAAAGAGATTTACAATCCTCCAAGTGTAAGGCACAATGTAAAATGATAAAAATTTCAATTTAAAATGATAATTATATTTTAATGTAAAATGATAAAAATATAAAGTAAAAAATAAAAGAATGGTAGGCTCTTAAACCTACCATATTTTTTATCCTATTACTTTTATGTATTTTAATCTTCTCTCTTCTGCTTGACTTTCTTTTATAAGTCTTTTCCCTTGTCCAGCTAATAAACTAAGCCAAGTACATCTTGAATTAAATTTCTGCATTGTTGACTTTAATACTTCAGACTCTTCATAAAGCTCCTTTATAAGCATTTGTACCTCTTCATAGTTAGCTTCTAAAGCTTTTATCTTCTTTAAATAAAACTCTGAACTATCATTTTCTTGAAGTGCTTGAATCTCTTTCGAATGCTTTTCATCAATTAACTTTCTATATCTTTTCTCACATTGAATAAAATATCTTCTGGCTGCTCTTCCTATTGAATTATTTTCTATCATAGCTAATTCTTTTGCCATGTCCAGAGAAAGAATGTAGTCAATACTTTTTCTATCTCCACCTTTTTTGATTCCACAATTTTGAGGAATCAAATGAACCATTGTAAAATATGCATTTTCAACAAAATCATACTTTTCTATTCTTCTTTTTATCCAAGTAGAAAAGTCATAATTTACATCTAAAAACTTCCATAAATCTCTTGCACTAACAACTTGTTGCCCTTGTTCATTCTTTCTTACTTTGATTAATTGCATAGAATCCTCCTAAATTATATTTGATAATTTAAGAAATATACTATATAATAATCTTGTTGGGGGATTACTATATAGTAATTTCTTTTTGGTCTTAGATATTCCAGCATCTGAGACCTTTTTTAATTACTTACCTAAAAGTTTTCTAATCCCTCTTCTAATGGCTTCTGCTCTTGTAATATTTTCTTTTTTGCAATATTCTAAAAGCTCATTATGGATATCAGATTCTATACGAACTCTAATATCTACATCTTTAGGATTATCTGCTTTAGGTCTTCCTATTTTTTTCATGCTCTACTCCTTTTTGAGTGTCATAAATAAATTATAATATATGTCACTCATAAAGTCAATGCAATTTATTTTTATTTAGTATTTGCAATATTAAACTTTAATGTTATTATAGTAATAACATTAATTAAGTAGGAGTAAGTAAATATGTATATAAAACCAGAATTAAATAAGAAAGTCTTTACATGTAGTTTTTGTGGTGGAAATAATGAACATAGTTGGAGTTTATATAGTAGATATTCTGTTAATCTATGGGCTGGACAGCATCCTAATTCCTACATTAAAGCAGAAAATAAGTTATCAATTAGCGTTTGTAAAGTATGCAATAATTTTACTTTATGGTTAGACGGAAAACAAATCTACCCTCTTAACTCAGGTATAGAAGAGCCAAATATTGATATGCCAGAAAATATAAAAAACCTATATTTAGAAGCACGAGATGTTTATCCTATTTCTAAAAAATCAAGTGCTGCATTATTAAGGCTTGCTTTACAATTATTATGTAAAGATTTAGGAGAAGAAGGAAAAAATATAAATACAGATATTGCTAATCTAGTGAAAAAAGGATTGCCTGAAATTGTTCAACAAGCTTTGGATACTGTAAGAATAACTGGTAATCAAGCAGTACATCCTGGTGAATTAAATTTAGATGAGAATGTGGATCTTGTAGAAAGTTTGTTCTGGATATTGAATTTTATAATTGAAGAGACTTACAGTAAAAAAAGAAAAATGAATGAACTGTATAATAAATTACCTAAAAATTTACTAAAAGCTATCGAAAAAAGAGATAAATAAAAATTAGAAAGTTCAAATAATTTTATATATTTATAATTAAAAAGAATGATAGGCTTTTTAGACCTACCATTCTTTTTATTATCTTTTCTTATTTTCTTTATAAAATTTGAATATCTCAAGAATAGATTTAGAAGTAGTCTTATACTCAGCTTTTGCCATCTCAAGAACTTCATCTATAAGCATTGCTTCTTCAGGAGTATATTTATATCCAAATTTTAAGGCTGTTTTATTTTTTTTCTTTGGATTTTCTATTGTTGGTTTATACCCTAATGGTCTTCCCATCTTACCTCCTATTGTATCTTTTAATTGCTTTTATCAATAAGTATACAAGAAAAATTAAACATACTATTGATAATATTATACTTCTAGCAAAGAATACATTTATAAGTAATAATATTGTAGTTATTAAAGATAAAACTTGATCTAATTTCTTCATTTGATTTTATGAGTAAGAAATGCTATAATTATTTTAAAGAAGGTGGGGGATTGCTCCCCCTGGTGAGTTACTTGTTTCTAATCAACTCTTTTATTAAAATCACTAGGGCTAGTAGGATTTCTAAGAGTAGTTTGATTATTTCAAGTAGCTCTTTTTTATTACCTTTTTTCTTCTTACTCATCTTTCACCTCCTCTTTATTTGATAATTTATTATACCACGTTTTTTATAATAAGTCAATGACTTATTATAAAAAATAAGAAAAAAGAGGCTCTTAACCTCTATTTTATCATTTTTTAACTTTAGTTTTCTTACATTGTTCGAGCACTTCTCGAAGTTGTTCTGGTACAGGTAACCCTGAATTTATAGCATTTTCTAAAATAGAAAGTCCTTCATTTGCTATATAAAAAGAAATTGTTACAAACCTGCAGTTATACTGTATATTAGTCAAATTTAAGATTATATCTAATCTATAAGCTATAACTACTATACAAAGCATTAAGATTTTTTTTAAAAATCCTTGAAACCCTTTTTTGCTATTTGTTTCAGTTCTAATTATAGATTTTATTAAACCCGAAATATAATCAATGCTCATAAAAATTAATAAGCATACTATCATTTTATCTTCTCCTCCTGTGATTAAAAAGATAAAAGATACTGCCATTCCTATAAGAATTGTTCCTTTATTATAAAAAATACTTAAAACATCTTGAAATAATGTTATAAATATTTGCCACATTTCACTTATCATCATTTTATCCCCCTTTAACCCACTGAATTTAATAATTTCTCCAGTATATTAAACCACCAATCTGAAATTGCTAATTCAGGAAATAAAGAAGCTAGAACACACATAATTAAAGCCGTTATAATTACTATTGTGATTGCCTTTGAATATATATTTATTTTTTTCTCTGTTATCTCTTGCTGTTTATCTCCTGATTTTGATTTTTTATGAAATATATCTAGGAGCTTACCAAACAATAGAATTATCCCTTCTTTCATTTTTTAATACTCCCCTTTAAAAAATTTTATTTCTCTTTCTCTTCTTTTTTGAAGAACTGGAAGAACTTTTCCCCCACCTCTAACCCACTTTCTGAACTCTGCTTCTATTTCTATCATAGGTGCTAAAGCATTTATTTTTTTAAGAAGTGTACTCTTTTTAAAGGCTTCAGCTCCAACATTGAAAGCAAAAGAGATTAAACTATCGTATTCATGTTGTTTCAAAGGTATTTTTACAGATGTTTCTACAGCATTTTCAAAATGCTTTAAATCATTCTTTAGAAGCTCTCTCGAATGCTCTTTAGTAATAATCATTCCCGGAACAACATCTTTTCCTGTATGTCCTACACCTATTGTAAGAACACCTGCAGGACAAATATACGCCTTTAATTTTTCTCCCTCTTCATTAATTATAAAATTTATCCCTTTTTCACTTATTTTCATTTTTGCCTCCACTATTTGACATAAACCAATAATTATTTTATAATATAAACCAATATACAGTTTGCCACAGGTAGAAGATACAGTATTTTTTGTTTTAATGTTATTAATACATTTTACTCTAAATTATAAAGAGGTGATGCCAATGAAAAAAGTTCTAAACTTTATCACATCAGCATTTAATCTTGTAGCAAGTTTCGTTACTATTTTTGTCTTCTACAACGGTCACAGAAGCAAGTTTAACTTGTGCCTGTGGCAAACTGTATATTTTTAATTATAAAAAAATTCTGTAAATTTTGATGTAGATATTGTAACTTTTTCCCACTGTTCTTTAAAATTTTAAATATCTTATATTCCTTATAAAAATACCTTTTTAATTATTTTTTGCAGTTTGTAATTAAATATAGATTAAGTTAATAATCTAAGTTTAATTACTTATTCGTCAATTTTATTATTTATTTTTATCTGCTTTAAACCATTTTATAAGTCTTACCCCTGGGAAATTATCTTCAGGCTGATTATCCCAATCATTTTTGCTTTGTCCTTGATAATTGGAATGTTTATTAAGTACAACATACTCTGTAAAAGTTTGTTGCTTGTTATTTATCTGTCTTGTTGCACAGGCTGTTAATGCTGTTAGTAAAATTATTAGTAATATTTTCTTCATTTAATCACTTCCTTTTTTTAAAACATATCCTTGTGGGACACATTTAGTTTCATAGTCTAAATATGTAATCTCATACAATTTTTTCTCTTTTTCATTTAATCTATCAAACTCTTCCACTGTTATAAAATTTTTCATATTCTCTTCCTTTTTAATAAAATATGATAATTCATTTTTATTAATAAACATTTTATAAATTTTCTAAAGATATAACATCAATATTAGTTAACTCAGTATAAAAATCATCTATTGTAGAATTTATATTTCTTTTAGCTTTTAAAAGTTCTGCAGCTATATAACAATTTTGTCCATATTTATGACAATCTAAAACCATTTGTTTAAATTCATCTGTTGACATAATTACTGTATCCGTTCCATCATCTCTAAATGGCCACATAATTGTCGTTATAGGTCTATTTAATTCTTCAGCTAGATTAATTCCACCCACTTGTTCATCTAATGCTTCTCTTTTACTCTTCTCTAATGATTGTTGATGTTTTTTTCCTTGGATTATTACTTCACAACCAATAGTTAATACATCATATAAGATTGTAGTTACTAGATTTCCTATAAATTCTGTTATTTCATCTTCTGTTGCTTTTTCTTCATATGTCAAAGTCTCATAGTTCCATTGAATTTTTACTCCATTAGGTTTTTCAACTTTAATTATTTTATCATTTTCAATTTTTTCTCCTTCCCTTAATTTTACAATTCCTAGTTTAACAAGTTCTTTTTCAGTTGCAGGTCTTATGATTTCATCCTCTAAAATTGGATAATACATAAAAGGTTCTTCACTTTCATCAATGATTGTATCAATTAATAAATTATTATGTATTTTATTTATTTTATCCATCTCATCTTCTGTTAATTTTTTTTCAGATTGATAAACTACATAACATTTTCCTTTCAATATCTCTGATTTTTTATAATAAAAAAACACTTCAACACCTCCTAAACTATAAAAGTAATAGTACCACTTGCCTCAACATCTGATATACCTGTAAATGTAAAACTTTTATTAAGATATTTCGCTTTAGTATCGCTACTATTCTTATATATTATTTTAGGGAGTCTGCTATCTACATATGTATTTTCACATATTACTAAAGCACTACCTTCTGTATTACCATATGGCACAGATGGAGTTAAAGTCATACTTATGGTTGCACTTTTATCTAAAACTATTTCTAATTTTTTAAACAATGGGATAGTTTTTAAAAAATTTGTATATTTGAATATTTTATCATTAGTAGTTTTTAAAGAGAATTTATACCTTATAGACCAACCATCTCTAAAATAAGGATACCAGCCAGGTGCTATTTTATCTAAATCATCAGTGCATATATCAACAAAATTATTTTTAAATATTGCTCTATCTACAGACTCATATTTAAAAAATGCACTATCTACAAATCCTGTGCAAGTTTCTCCTATCATAAAATAGTTATTTATAGCTACTAAATTTTCTACATCATATATATTTATTTGATGACTATTATTAGAAGATACATACTCTCCTATCCCCTCCCATAAAAACTGATTATTTTCAAGAACTGTATCATAACCTCTAATAGTGAAAATATTACTAACTTCTTCCTTATTTTCTAATTTAACCCTATCTATATGCACAATATTATTTTTAAAAACTAATTTATTTGTAGGTTGTTTATCATAATTTTGAGAAGCAAACAATCCTAATATACCCATTTTGGGAGATTTTACATACATAATACAATCAGAAACCTCAAACAAGCTTTGTTCATATGTTCCGAACACTTCAAACAGTCCTGAGTTTTCTTTTCCAGTTTCAATAATACAGTTTTTTATGATACCTGTTTTAGGTCTTATATTTACAGATGTAGGCCAGCTATTAGCAAACTTGCACCCAATAGCTTCAAATTTAGTTGCGTTTCCTCTTATTCCCTCAGCGAATGTGTTTTCTATTTTGCAATTTATTAATGTAACTTCCATGAAGTTATCATATTTGCAACTAAAACTAGCACCTTGACAATGTATTAATTTCCTTTCGGAATGCAAAGCTCCTTCAATAGAATTGAATCCACCATCTATATTTAGAGAATCTATATGTATTATTTGTCCATTATTTTTTGTAGATGAATTATATATAGTTTCTTTTCCAATTAATTCAGCAGCTTTAGCACATAATACAACCCCACCTTTATTTTGTGTATTATCATATTCTTCTTTAGTTACTAAATATAAAAGTGTAGAATTATTACCATTAACAGTTACGTTCCCACTTATTAATATACAACAACGTAAATAATCTGGAGCATAACCACCAGAAATATATATTCCGTTTTTTGCAGTTACACCATAAATTTTATTTCTTTCAAATTCAACTATGCCATTTATTCTTCCTGCCAAATCAAAAGCTAATTGAATTGCATTAGTATCATCAGTAACACCATCACCTTTTGCACCAAGTGCAGATACTTTAATTTTTTTATCACTTAAAATATTAGCCCACAATTTATTAGCTAATTGAACTCCAGTTCCATCATCTTCATTAGCAATTATTCTTTTATGTCCAGGCGGTATAGTATCCTAAAACTTCAACTATATCTCCAATCTTTAGATTTTTTCTTGATTGTAGTTCTTTTACAGTAGGAATTTGAGTTAACTTACTTTTTAAAAATTCAACCATTTTTCCTATTGTGACAAACCCAGCCATATTTATAATCGCATCAATTTTAGAATTAGAAGTTATTTTTAAATTAATTTGAATAGTAAAAGTTTGTGGATTATCCTTCGGAAGAGGAACATAATCATAATTCTCTCCTGCATTTGAATATGCAAACAATACAGGTTTTCCATTATTTCCTTTTGCATAAATTCCAATCTCTCTAAAAAGTTTAGCTTCTTGTAAATCAACATTTGAAAATTGTAATTCTAATTTTACAATAGTTTCATCATCTTCATCTTTTTCTATACTCAATATATCCAAATCTTTCCATTTGTCTTTTAGAGCTGTTAAAGAATTAATTTCATTTTCATCATTAATCGCTCCTGCTCCTACTGCTCCTGATGTAAATGTTAAAGTTTCATTTAAGTTTCCATTTATATTTGCTAATAATATCTCTCCTAACTTTGTTAGTTTTAGACCATTAAAACAGCTCATTTCCTTCCTCCTTCATAAATTTTAAAGCTTATTTATTAACAGTAAAATCTCCTACTAATTCTATTTTTTTATGCTCACTAATTACATTAGCAAAATTACATATAGCTTTCTCACTTGAAATTTCTATATTCCAATACATTCTTGTTCCAGCTTCACATATAAGATTAAGATTAGGAAACTTTCTTACACTTGATAAAATTCCATTTGTTCTAGCTTTAAAATATTGACTTGCTAATTCACCTTTATACCTAGTTTGAAAATCTATTATTTCTACTCCTGAAAGCTGTCTTGCAACATCTAATAAGAATTCTGTAGTAGGAAGTCCTGACACTGCCATTCTTTTAGAAACAAGAGCTTTTCTATACTGTTCGTCATCTCTTCCATTTCTACTCTCTTGGTATCGAACTCCTAAAAAATCTAAAAAGATTCCTTTAGCTTTCATTAATGAGGTTTGTCCCTTCAAACATTCAATTAAGTCATTTAAGTAGTCAACAACAGGTTCAAGACTTTTATAAATTTTTATATTATTCTCTTTTTGGAAGTGTAAAGGAAGACCTTCTATTACTTCATTTATCATTATCCTCACTCTCCATTTGCTTTTGAACGCTCATTGAAAGCTAATTGTAAAGATGTTTTATATTCATTTTCAGTACTTCTTTTAAATTTCAAATCAAAGTCATAATATTTATATCCTTTTCCACAAACCCAATCAGATATAAAAACTCCTGTGCTTAGTTTTACTCCTAATCCTGCATTATTTATATATTCTTTCAAAAGTTCTCTTATTGCTACTTCGTCAGGACTTTCTATTGTCAACTTATAATCAACCAATACATCTATTGGTCTATCAAATCTTATTTTTTCAGTTTTGCCTTCAACTGAAGTTTTAACATCAACTTCAATACTTCCTTTAGTATCAGGAGTATGAATATGCTTATAAATAGCTTCTGCTATTTCTTCTTTTATTCCTCCATCTACTACAAGCCATATACTTTTAGGATCTAACCCATTTTTATCTGTTTCCATAGTGTTGTTTCTTATTCCATTACAACTCTTTACTCCAGCAAGAGCTCTTACTGCTGCTATAACAGGTTCAAGAGCCCATTCTCCTTCAGTATTCCCTGAAAGATATCTATTAAGGTAATCAAAGTCATTTTCTTGAGTAAGTCCACCCTCTCCAAGTTCTCTATTCTGAATATTTACAATTCCTGCTGGAGCTGATAAAACTCTTGTTATAGAATTTTCTTTTATGTTTCCCTCTTCTCCTGTAAGAACAGCTTTAAATAATACTGTTTTTTTCTTAGTTGAATTAATATCAAATTGTTGTATATTTTCAAACTGTATTCCTTCTGCTGTTTCAATTAGAATATCTTTTTCTTTTACACTGACATAACTATTAGCAGTAATTTCACAATTAAGAAAAGCATAAGATCCTTGACGGCGAGGAAAACTGTCTAGTAAATCATCTAACTCATTACCTTGTGCATTATATAAATTAAGCCCTTTCATTATAGAAATAATTTTATCTTCCAAATAAGATGCTACTGTTATAAATGGAGCTACTATTTTATAGTAATCTGATGTTTCTGAAGCATTAAAATCTTCCCCCCAACAATCTTTACTTTTTGCTTTTTCTTGAGCCATTTCCATTAATCCATTAAATCCTTTTGTTTCCAATTTATTCACAATACCACCTCCTGCTGTATATTCTTATATTTTTTATGTTGAAAATAAAATACAGCTGTTATTACTCTATTTTTTTCTGATATTATTTCATAATATAAATCTTCAAGTTCTTTTCCATACCAAGAAAGTGTTTTTTCTTTTATATGTTCCATTTTATATTTTGCATCATCTATTCCATTAATAACAGTTATATTAAGTCCTAAATTTTCATTATAGTAACATTCATTGCTGTATATCTTTAAAGAATTAATCCATCGCTGTAAAAACTCTTCCATTCCTGTAACCTTTTCTCCAAATTGAATATCTCCATCTTTCATTCTTAAACTTTTCATTATTTTGCCCCCAATGTATCTCTACCTTCTGCATCTGTATGTTTATGTCCCGCAAAGTCTATTCCTCCAATAGTTGCTACTTTGGAAGCTAAACTTTCTAAAATATTCACTACCTTAGCAGTTATCTTTTGAGTTACTGTTAAATTTCCAGTAATATTAACATCTCCTGTGATATTAGTATTACCTGTTCTTGTGATATTCCCTATTTGGTTTATTTCTCCTTCCTCAAGCCTATCTCCTATAATCTTTATTGCTTCAGGAAAACTTCTTGCATCTTGCATACTAGGAACTGTAAAAGGAATAGCAAAACAACTATTTAAAGAGTTTCTCTTTATACTATCCATTTTTTCTTTATTTCCTTGACTTATATATGAAGAAATATCATATGTTGTTACAAATACTGGAATAATATTTCCAACATTTATCTTCCAATCTATATAATTTATATTATCTCCAAACATACATACAGGAACATTACGAAGAACTGGAAGAGAAATTCCATTTGGTTTAAATAAAGGCTTGAGATCCACAAATCTATTTTTCCTTACAGCTTGAACTTCACATAAAATAATATTTATATTTTCCATTTATAATACCTTAACCTTCAACTTCATTATCCAACTATCTTTTAGATCAATTTCAATTTCTCTTACTTGTGCTATCCCTGTAAAAGTATCACTTACAATATTTACTGTATCTCCCTTTTTTATATAATGAATTGGAAAACACTTTACATCATAATCATATTCTTTAGTTGTTGTTGCTTTAAGTTGTGGCTTTTTACTTGTCCATTCAACATTTCCTTCTTTATTATCACTTGCTATATCTATTTCAGATTCATTTACAAGCTTTTCTGAAAATGTCGGATTTTCAATAAGTCCACTTTTAAAGCTTAAACTTATTATTTTTTCTTTAAGCTCTTTATGATAAATATATAAATCATTTGATTTCAATATCATTTTACTTTCAGCATCTGCTACAAGCTCTTTTATTTCTTGAAAAGCTTTATTATAACAGGTATAACCATTTGTATAAATTTTGTCGTTTAAAAGTTCCATATTTATGATATTTATCCCTGCTGATTGACAAACTTTTTTTAAAGCATCTGATATTCTCACATTCCCATCAATAGAAAGAGATATTATTTTGCTTGTGCTTTTACTTCTCTCAGAACAAAGAAGTTCTTTCACTATATCTCCACCATCTCTATATTTATTTGTTTTTATAACCTCATAAATTCCATATTCTCCTACATCATCTGCATAACCAAAGTTTAATTTTACTTCACTGCCTACTGCAATATCTTGTGATAAATTATAAATATAAAATCTTCCTACACCTATTTTTTTATCATTTCCTGATTTTATTTCAGCTTGAAACTTTAATCCACCATTATTTTCATCATTAATTGTTTTCCCGTTTACTACAAGAAAAGAATTTCTAGGAAAAAGAGGTCTTAAAGCTGTTATTCTCTGCATCTTAAACCTCCTTCACAAGCATTTCTATTTCATCTATATTATCATAAGTTATTTTTTTATAAATTCGGTCTTTAGTATTAGCAATTATATAAGCCTTTGGAAACTTTTCATTAAAGTTTCCTCTCTCATCAGCTAATTTATTAAACCATAAAGGTATCCCAAAACTTACAGGTTCAGCATAACAAATAGGATTTAATTGATTATCATATAAATCTATGTAAATCCTTCTATCATAAGAGTTCATTTTAAAATCAAAAATAAATTCTTTTTTATTTATTACTATTGAAGTTCGATAAGGTATCGAACCTTTTATAATATTAAATTTGAATTTCATGCTATTCTCCTCTTAATTTAATACTTTCACTTGCTAACTCCCCTTCCCAATCTTGTTTCCCTGTTCTTATCTCTGTTTTTTCTGAAACAAGAGGTTTTGCAGCAGGAGATGGTGCTGGAATAAATTCTATATATGCATATTCCATTTGAGTAAAAGATATAGCCAACTCTATATATGTATATGTTGATATTGTTTTATTGATACTTGTTATCCCTAAATTACTATATAACTTATCTACATATAAACTTACTGGTTGTCTTTTCTTTACTAAAGATATAATTTTTTCATAAATTCTATCTTTATCATCTCCTGTTATTTGAACTTTTATTGAAAATGAAGAGGGATTATTAGAGATGTTATCTGTTTTATTTGAACCATCATCTAATCTAGTTACAGGAATTTCACTTGATAAATCTTCAGTAAATTCATTTGTTAATTCTAAAGGAATATCTTCTAAAATAACTGTTTGTGATGTTAAATATTTTTTTACAGGTTCTATTTTTTCTGTTATATTTGACATTAAACTTTTAATTGAAAAAGCCACTTATACCAGCCCCTCTGCTATTTCCCTTTCTTCTTCAAATTTTTTAATCTTACTAACTATCATCTCTCCAACTTTATTCCAATCAATTTCATTATTAGAATTATTTATATTAAAGTTTAAATTATAAACATTCCCTTTATTTGTCCTTACTTTCGAATAATTTTCATTTTCTTTTTTAGTTAATACCCTTTCTCCTTCATGTAAATTAGCTACATAATTATCATGTGGAACATAAGATAGTCCTGTTCTATGACTTCCTTCTATCTCTGTTTCAGGCTCTTCTCCAAAATTGAAAAATCCTTTTACCTTTTTTACTAAAGATAAATTACTTATTTTTTCTCCTAGATTTTTAAAACTATCAATAGCTGATTGGATACTCTCTTTTAAACTTGTAAAAAAAGCAGAGAAAGAGTTTTTTACATTTTCTATTATTCCTAAATTACTATCCCAAGTTCTCCAAAAAGCTAATATTCCATCAAAAACCATTTTCCCTGGTATAAGGAAATTAAATATACCACTATATTCAGAAAATTTTGAAAATAAGTCTTTCACTCCATCTTTAATACCTATTAAAACACCTTTAAAAACACTAAAAACACCTTTTAATATTTCTATTACTTTATCCCAGTTTCTATATAGTGCTACTCCAGCAGCTATTGCAAGTCCTACTCCCATTACAATAGGGTTAAAACTTATAGCAGCAAGAGCTACTTTTAATGCTCCTATCATATAAGCAACTTTATTTATAATAAATAATCCTGCAAAAGCTGAAGCAACAGGAATTAGAACTTCTTTCCACTTAATACAAAAAGATATAATCTTACTTCCTACACTAACAACTTTCTTTATACTACCAGCTAATTTCTCTGCCCATTTTGTAAAAGTCCCATCCTCTTGCCATTTTATTAGTAAATCTGCAAGAGGAATTAAAACTTTATCTCTAATAATTTGAAATGGAGAATTTTCTATCACATTTCCAAATTCATCCATTCCTGCCAGAGTAGAAAGACCTGATTTAAAAATTCCTTTTATTGTAGAAATAGCTCCTTTAAAAGTTCTTGCTTGCTTTTCCATAGCTCCACCAAATTTAGAATCCATTAACTCAAATAAAACTTTATTAAAAAGTTTCATATCTTTTATTTGACCTTTATTATTAAAAAGATCTCCATATCCTTGATCTTTTCCATAATCTCCAATCATATCTTTTGTTATTCCAAATTCTTTAAGTCTTTCTAACTCTCCTGTTTTACTGTCAGCAAGAGCTTCTACTGCTTGCTCAAAAGGTTTATTCATAGCTGAAGCCATGTCTCCTATCATTTCTATATAAGTTTTCCCTGTAGACTTTAAAACTCTATCCCCTTCCATTCCATAAGATTGCATCTTAGTTAACCCACTAATAATCTCTTCTGTTTCGAATGGAGTTCTATTTGCTAGACGACTTCCCCAAGCAAGTTTTTTTTGAGCTGCAACAGGATCTTTTAAAACAGTTTCAAGAGTATTTCTATATTGTTCAATGTTAGAAGCACCTTCGAAAGCTGTTTTAATAGTAACTCCTGCTCCTAAAACTCCCATCATTCTTTTTATAACTCCTGATAAGGAATTAGCTTTTTTTTGAGCATTTTCAAATACTTTTGTTGAATAAGATGAAAAAGATTGAAATCCTTTCTTTATACTTCGAGTAAGTCTAAATTTCATTATAAGTCTATCAGTTGACCTTGTTATTTTATTAAAGGCTGAAGATCCTACTCTCTGTATCCCTAAAAAGGCTCTTTTGAAAGCACCTGCAATACTATATCCTTTTGTAATAAGACTAGAAGCATACCCTTCTATCTTTACAAAAGGATTTTTAATAGCATTACCTAATTTTATTTTAAGAGGATCTTTTAAAAGTTCTTCAGTTTCTTTATATGATTGTTTTATTTTCTTTAATGCCTCTGTCCCTTTACCAGTAACATTAAATTTTAAAGTTAATCCTTTAAGCACTTTTTAATCCCCCTCTATTTCTTTTTTTCTTCTTTTTGCCCAATCATTCCATGCTAGAGTTAATAGGTCCAGCTCTTCCATACAAAGTTCTTCTACTGATTTTCTATAATAGTTTATCTTAGCTGAAAAAGCTAAATCAAATCTATTCTGAAGTAATTTTCGCTGATTCTCTAGCTCTTTCCGTGAATAAAAAGGGGGTTACTTGAAACTCTGATATAAGTTCAATAATTTCTTTCATAGATGTATAATCTAATTCAAAATAACTAGCTGAACGAGCCTCTACAGGTAAAGCTACAAATGTTTTTAAGATTTTTTCAGTTGCTGCTAGATCTTCTTTTTCATTTTCTAGTTTATTTGCTACTTGCATTGCAACTCTTTCAATTCTAAATTTTACAGTTTCTACTTCAAAATTTTTTGAATAAACTTCTTTTTCAAATTCTAATGCTCCTAACCCTTCTGGTTTAAAAGTAACATTTGAAAAATTCTCTAAAATTTCATTTATTCTTTTCTGTTCTTTTTGTCTCTTTTCATTATTCATTATGCTAGAACCTCCCTACATCCTGTACAATTTAATGTAAACTCTCTCTGATCACTCTCACCATCATTTGAAAGATCTCCTTTATTTACTCCTATTTCTCCTAAAACAAGTCCTCTTGAATATTCTGAAACTGAACTATCCTTAAAATATCCATTTCCTATAAATCCTGTTTCTGCTGCTGCAAGAAGTACAAGTTCATCTTGTGTTCCTGTCTCAACAGTTACTGTTATAGTATTATTTGGATCAGGTGTATATATAACTCTTCTATGTCCTGAAAGAGCTTTTTCTGATAGCTTAGTTGTTTCTCCTGCTGGAGTGATATTTATACTTCTTGGATTCTTTATAGTATATCCATTAAATATAAGCGTTTTTTTACTTAAATCTACACCCATTTATATGCCTCCTATTTATTTTTCTTTAGTGCTTTATAAATAATTACAGATGCAATTCCCATTGCATAACTACATAGCATTAAAAACATTGTTTGTAACATTTTTATCCTCTCCTTAATTTTTTTTATTTACTGTGTCATAAGTTTGTTTTAATGTTAAATCTATAAAATATGCCCATCCTTTTAGTCTAAATAAAACATTTGGTTTTATAGTTCTTGCCATTCTCTCCTCTTTAGTTTGAGTAACAGGAGTAACTTTATACTCATAAATACCATTCTCTTTAGCAAGAATATCCTTTGCTCCTAATTGCTCCATAATTGAAGTAATAGTTTCTTCCATTCTTGTATATCCCTCTTCATCTTGTGGAAATCCTTTAAGAATAAGCATTTTTTGAATAGCTTCATTAAGATTTACAATCATACAATCTAGTGCTGTTGTTTCATCAAAATAAGCTCCATCCATCGCTCTACCACCATTTGCTACTATATATCCTTCTGAAGTTCTTTTTTCAACGAAAGTGATATTATTTTTAGTAAGTTCTTGCTTTTTCCCACCTGTAACATCTGCACTTACTCCTGAAAGTTTAACTATACTACATTTGCTTCCCGCTCCTGCTGTAATTACAGCCCCAGCATATGCAGCTGATTTATATTCTCTATCCTCCCCATCTGCTGTTTTGCTATTATAAATAAGCTGTGTTCTTTCAGATTTTGCCTTATCTGCATTTTCTAAAGGATATGTTCCTGTTTCAGCAATATATACTCTTCTTTCTGAAACTATAAGGGCTCTTAACTCTTCAACTAATTTTGCTGTATCCATTATTGTAATTAAACAATACCAACTTTCATCTAATACTTCAGTGATGGCTGCTTTTAATTTAGTTGCATAAGCAGCATCCTCATCTCCACCCTTTTCAACTCCCATTACAGCAAAAAAATCTGGCTTTAATATATTTCCACTTCCATCTGTTTGTGATAAAAAAGCTTCAACAGCTTTATATATTTTTGTGTTATTTCCAAATTTTTCAGCTACTTCCTCTAAAGAAGTACAATATGCAAAATCTACATTTTTTTCATTTGTAACAATAAGAGTTTTATTTAAGTCAGCTACTGTAAGAGCAATTTCTTTATCAACTACAATTTTCACTGGTTCTCTATAATCCATTGCTTTCCTCCTTTATAATTATTTTATGATTATTCAAAATAAGTTCTACTATCTCTACTAATTCAATTCTTCTTTCTTCAGTTAAATTCATATATTCAAAAGTAACATCAAAAGATGCTCTTCTTTCATATTTATTTTGTATCTCTTCTCTTAAATTAGTTATCTTAGAAAATTTAACTATTCCTACATCTATATATCCCCAATCTTTTCGAAGATTAAATATTATTAATTCGAAAAGCTTTTGAGCTTTTAAAAAATTACCTGCTAAACTATTTTCATATACATCAAATTGAATTGTAGCTATTTCTCTATATCTTCTTTTCTCTAAATTGGTATTATCTTCAGCATTATATTCTCTTTCAGAATAACCAAAAAAATCTTTAGTTTCTTTAGAAATAACACAATAAGTTGCATAAGGCTTCTTAGGTGGATTCTTTTCTGAATAAGCTGGAATAATAGGAATTTTTGAAATAGAATTAAGAAGTTTTATTATTTCTTCAATCATCTTTATCACTCCGTCTTAAAATATAAAACTTGAGATCTGCTACATAAAAATAATCTGCCTTTTGAATAATTTTCCATTCAACTTCATTTATAATAACAATATCTCCTAAATTTAAGTTTTCTTTTGTCCTAAAATCTATATCCTCTAAAGTCAAAGCTCCTTGAGGATAATTCTTTAATTCATTTAAAGAAAGTGGCATATACACTGCTTTTATTATCTTTTCAACTGGCTCTTCTTCAACATACTCACCTTTTATCCATTGTCCTTCTTTTAATACTTTTACTCTGACATTTGTAAGAAGATGAAAAGGAATATATACATTTGTCATTTCTATACCCCCTTAAACTTACTTAGATATACTATTTTTCCTGTTTTTGAAGTAATTTGATATCTAATAGCTTTTATTAAAAATCTATCTTCTATTAAAGTTTTATTATTATTACTCCCTCTTTTTAATTTTTCTTTAAGAGTTTTAGGATCTAAAGGAACTGCCCAAGAAGTAGCAGTTGCTATACTTTGGATAATAATTCCTCTTGTATACTCTCCTAATTGCATCAAAGCTTGTCTCCCTGTTATTTTTCCTTCAAGTACCTCATTTGTTTTAGCTTCTATATATTTTTCAATAGTTCTAGAATTTTTTTCTATTGCATTTCTCATAAAAGGACGTGGTGGGATGTATTTAGTTCCAAACTCATTATAAACGGCATATTCAAGTATAGTTATTTTAGAATTGTCTCCCTTTAGGTCTTTATCTATACCTAATATTCCAACCTCTACCATATGTAATGCCATATAATCTAACTCATTCATTATATCTACTAAATTACTCATACCCTTACTCCAAATAGATCTATTATTCCTCTTCTAAAATTTTCAGATTGTTGTACTTTATCAAAATAACTATATGAAACATCTTTCAAACTAAAACTTTTTAATCCACTCTCATTTGCAATAGATTCTTTTATAGAAGAAAAAATAAACATTTGAATATCATATGGAAGATATTCATAACCTGCTGTATAAGTTACTTCTAAAAATTCAGATTGACAAAGTGGAGCTGTTAAAATCAACCTATGCTTTTCTTGTCTATAAGATACCTCTTGATTTCGCCACAGAGCTTTCGATATACGTTCGACAGGCTTCCTATTAAGATATACGACATTCGTATCAACTCCTTGAATAAACTCTGTTTTTTCGCATTTTACAAGCTCATACCCTATTATTCTTTCTATTCTTGAAATTATGCCATCTACATAAACTTTTAATAGTTGTTCATCAGTTATTCCTGTTAGTTCTTTTGCTATTTCTTTATCATAAAAATTTTCAGGTCTTTCCATTTTTTCTCCTTATTTATAGTGAGGGGAGAGGGAGAAAACTCCCTCTCTCATTTTAAGATGCTTTATTTTTTACAATTTTAAAGTTTTCAGGAAGTACCACTCCAAATCCAAGTCCTTTTTCCATGTAGTATGCAGTCCATCCTTTACCTGTAATTTGGTCCTTAATATTTATATTCATTTTAGGGTTAGTTATTCCAAGCATTCCACCTTTAAAATCTCCAAGTACTAAGAATGGTTCTCCCTTACCTGCTTCAGCAATTGTTTTTAATCCTGAATTTGCAGAGTCTATAATAACAACAGGTCTTGAAAGTAGTTTTCTTTCTCCACCATTTTTTAAATCTATTAATTGTAATCTTCCATCTTTATCTTTTAATAAAGTTAAAGCTGTCCATGTTTCTCTTCTCATATACCATTTAGCTTTTGATGAAATTTCATCTCTTGTATTCCCAAAAAGAGTTATAAGAGCATCTACTTTTCCTGCATCATCTAATGTTGCTAAATCCCATTCCACTGTTGCAATTCCCTCTTCTTTTAAAATTCCCTTTGGTTGTTTTGTTCCTGTTCCACTAAACATAGTGTTTGCTATTTTTAATCCCCAAGCATACTCTACTCTATCCATTAAGAAAGCAACATATCCAACATAGTTAGATGCCATTAATTTATTTGAAATTTTTGGTAGTGCATATATTTGGTGCATTGCTATATTTACATCTTTTAATTTAACTCCATCTGTCTCTTCTCTTGCATCTTCTTCCCCTACCCAAGCTATTTCAGGCAGTCCTATTTCTTCTCTATCAAGATCAAGTGAGTTATCTGTAATACTAATTATATTCAAATCAGCTACTACTGGATTCACTTCTTGTAATCTTTTAAAAATTCCTAAGAGTTGATGTGCTTTTACTGCTGCTTTTGTTCCTTCACCAGTTGTTGTTGCTGGTGTTGCAAATTTCAATGTTGTTTCTGGAGTTATTTGTAATAACTTTCCTCCATTTTCAGTAATAGTATTAAAAGCTGCCATAAATTCGTCTGCAAATGAAACTTGTGCTTCAGTTGGTTTAAAATCTACTTTTAGCCCTTTAATTACATTGTTAATTTCATTAAATTGCTCATTAAAAGCTTCTTTTACCTCTTCAGTAAGAGTTTCTTTTATAGCTGAAAATTGTTGTTCCAATGTTGAAATTTTCCCTGGTAATGCTTTTATCTCTTCATCTTGTTGCGCTGAAAAAATTTCCTTTTGCATAGCTGCTATCAGTGATGCTATAAATGTTTGTTGTTCTTGTGGTGTCATTTTTCTCTCTCCTTCATCATTAAATATTTTAGTTATTTTACTTCCTTGTACTGCTCCTTTAGGTGTAATAGATCCTTCATAAGCATTAAATTTTTTTATCTCATAAAACCAACTTGTTTTTCCATTTTCTGTTATTTCTTTACTCTCTCCATCTTCTATTATTCCGCCAGCAGAAAGTTCAAATTTAGCTCCTTGATTTTTCATCAGATCATAAAGAGCATAAGCTTCTTTGTTAATAACATTTCCATTCTGATCAGTTGTAAGTTGTAAATAAGCCTCTATTTTAAATCCTTCTTCTGTTTCTACTCCCTTACATGTTCCAACAGGAATTTGATTCCCTCTATGGTTATATAAAAGAAGCATTGTTTTATTTTCATTTATTTTCATACTACCTTTAATAAATTTATAATAACCATGTGCCAAATTTTTATGGTTATAATTTACTAATAATCCTTCAAAGCAACCTTTTTTATCTTCTTTTTCTTTAAACTCTTCAAAACCTACAGAAAAATTAATATTTTTATTCTTTAGTTCATTATCTTTTCCCATCTCTCCTCCTATCTATAGATTTGTAAGCAACTACATCTAACAACTTCAGATGCTGGTAAATTAGCATCATGCGGATATTCAGCATATATTCCATTGCCTAAATCCCACTTTTCTTCTATTGGTATCCATTTACCATTCAAAGCTTTATGATTTTCTCTATCTACCTTTTTTCCACCAATATGTATCCAGCCCTTTTCTTTCATTCCAGAACTTGTAGAAGTTTTATAAGATACAGTATTAATTGAAGTTGATGTTTCTGTTCTTGCTATTGTACTTGCTCTATATTCACTCATATTTTCAACTGAGGACATTATCTCTTTTACTAAATCTTTATGTGACCAACCCTCTCTTTGAGCTTGGACAATAATTTTGTTAAGTTTATCTTTAGTTGTATTAGCCATAATTTTAGCTTTTTTCAAAGCATTTTTTCTATTAAAATCCTCTAAGAGATAGTCTCGAATCCCTTTTATAATCTTCTCCGAAAGCTTTTTGTTATAAGCATTTTTAAAAGTCCCTATTATTTCATCAAAGTTATATAAATAAATGATTTCTAAAACATCTTTAAATTTTTCTTGAAGATATTTATAATCAATATCAATAACTACTTTTACTTCATCCGCAAATTTATCCCCATTATCCTTTTTTATCTTTTCTGCAAAATCAATAAAGACTTTCTTTACTCTCTTCTTATTTCTAACTGATAATTTTTTCTCAAGATTTTTAAAAAGTTTAATCTGTTTTCTATACTTTTTCATTAAATATCATCTTCTTTTTCTTCAGACACATCAGGAGATTCTACCACTTCATCAAGAGTGACATCACCAGCACTAACTAATACTACCTCTCCTTTTTCTCCTAGATCCTCTAACTCTATATCAGTCATTTTTGAAAGAAATTTTCTATATTCATTAATTGTTACTCTATTTTTTATAGGCTCAAGTTTTTGTATAACTTCACTTATATCTTCTTTTAGTTCATCTATACCTGTAAGGTCATAATCTATAAACTCACCATTTTTTAAATAATCTCTCAAAAGATAATTAAGCCAACCCTTTAAATTATTAAAGAAAGGAATTACCTCATCTTTATATAGTTCTTTTTTAGCATGTTTTCTATTTTGATATGTAGATTCCCCTCCGCCTACAAGCTCTGCTGGAACTCCAGTAGCAATAGCTGTTCTTTCATATGCTTTTTGTTCCCCTGCATTCCAATCAGTATCAATGGGAGCTCTTGAAGTATCTTGATATTTTAATCCTGATCCAAGTACTAAAGGTTTTCCAGCATGATTTGCTCCTCCATTACTTGCAGTATATTTATCAGATATCTCTTTTCTATCTTCCTTATCTACAAAACCTTCAGTAGATAATATTCCCCCTGGTTTTCCAAGATTTTTAGCTAGACTCCAGTTCCATTCCCAAGCTTTTTTTACATAAGCTCCCCAAATAGCAAAGGCATTATGCTTACTATATCCTGTAGTTATTCCTACTCCTGAAATTCCATCCTTTACATTTGAATAATTTGGACTTCTTATCCACATAAAATTCTCTAATTCTTCTCCAGTAATATTTCTATGAGGATTCAAAATCTCTATTCTTGAAATCTCATTACCTATATAATGAACTGTAAAATTTGATGGATTGTGGATATATAAGTCAGGACAATAATTGGAAAGCCCTTTTACTAACTCCAGTAAGACTCCATTATCATATCCTTCATACCACACAAGGAAATAATCTATAAAGTCATTAAAAGAAGTATTTTTATTTATCATCTTAAAAAGAGGAGAAAGGGTATGTGTTTTCATCTCTTCTTTTCCATCTTTTATATCTTTATAAATAGAAAACTCTATATTTTGACAGGCTTTTATTTTCTTTTTAATTGCTATCATAAAAGCTTCCTGTTGTGTTATAGTTGCCATGTACTCTTCTCTATCAAAAGGAGATTCGCCACCATACACAATAGAACACATCTTTTTTGCCAACCATTGTTTTATAAAGTTCATTTTATGTCTCCTAAAATTTAATATACATATTTCCCTTTTTTCATATCTCTTTCAAAAGCATATCTAGTAGCATCAATAGTATGGTTATTTTTATCTTCCAATCTTGGTAAAGGATTTCCATCTCTATCAGTTGCATAATCTATCATTTGAAACTCTTTTGCTATATTTGGAGTTCTCTCAGGATCAATTACAATAGCTTCTAAATCTCCTAACCATTTCTCTCCATATTCAACAGATCCTTTTCCTTTTGATGCTCCCCAAGCAGATAACTCATATTCTCTTAAATCATCTATTGACTTTGGTTCTGCACTATCACAAGTTATTGGTTCATCATATTCTTTACTTAAAATATATTCAGCTACATTTTTATTACTTCTCTTGACTCCATAATATTCATCAAGGGCATAAATAATTTTTTTCTTTTTAGAATACCCCCATCTTACAAAAGCCACAGGGTCAACTCCATATCCCCAGTCAATACCTTGTCTAACAATAGCAATATTATTTATATCTTCTTTTGTTATTGGTCTTATTTGAAGATTTGGGAAAGGAATAATACCATTTCCTATTGCTTCTCCTAAAAATTCATGTCTATATTTAAGCTCATTTCTTCTTTTAGTGTTTTCTGCATCTTCTAAAAATTCATCAGAAATATGAGGGTTTTCCAAATACGTAGAATGATGAACATAGGTATTATCATCAACACTACCAAAACTATATTTTTTATTTACCCAATTCAATTTACTTTGAGGTGGGTTATATGAAAAGAAACCTTTATATTTCAATCCTTCTTTTAATTTTCCTCTTAAAATAGATTTAATAACTGTTTCAACTTCTGCTTCTGTTTTAAATTCAGCAAGTTCTTCAAACCAAAAATATATAATTGGAAAATCTGCTGTTTTTATAGACTTACTCTTTTGTGGATCATCAACTCCCAAGAAGATAAATTTATTTCCTCTTTCCACATAAATTATTTCTAAGGGACTTGATTTAAATCTAAAATACTCCTCTGCTCCTAAAAATTGAATTGCCCATTTGATTTGCTCATAAACAGATTTACTCAATGTCTCTCCTACTTTTCTAAAGCAAACAGCATTTACAGGCTCAAGTATAATACTTAATACCAACATTAAAGCTATATGAGATGATTTAGCTGAACCCCTTCCACCTTTAAAAACATATCTAGTATATCGTGATGTTTTCCAAAGAATCCATGCTTCATGGAAGTTCTTGTTCATCAACTGTGACAGTCTTTTTTGTGGTCTTTTTAAGATTTTCATAAGTGATGTCATCTATAATCAGCACTCCTCTAACTTCCTCTTCTGTTTGTTTATCAAGATCTTCTTTCTCTTTTCTTTGTCCTAAACTTTCTAAAACCTTTGATACTTTTAAAAGGGCATCTGCAGTTTTAGGATCTAGTAACTTATCAGGATTTTCTGAAATCTCTATAAGTAGTTTTTTATGTGATTCATCTATAATTCCAGCCATATCTCCAGCATCAAAACTAGCCATCTTTTTACTTTCTTTAAAGCCTAATTCATCATTACTTATCCAACGATAAATTGTACTTTTTCCTATATTCAATATCTTTGCTATTTCTATTGCTGATTTTCCCTGGGCATATAAAGACTTTGCTTTTTTTTGCTCTAATGTAAGTTCCATTATTTCCACCTCGCATACTTTATACCCTTTTTTCTAAATATTTTTTTTGAATATTTGGATATTTTTAAAAAATACAAAAAATAAAAAAGAAGACCATTTATATAGTCTTCTTATAAAAAGTTTAATATTTATTTTTCATTAAAATACTTATGTCTAGCTGAATACTCTTCTGCAAATAAAGTACTAGTAGTAGTATCAATTAGTTGTGGAAAATAATAGTTAAGTAAATCAGAAGTACATTTTGTTAATATTACTGTGTTTCTTTCTGTGAAAATAGAATATGGATATTCATCTAAGATTTCTTGTAATTCATTTTTAAAATTTTCATCTTTCCAAAATAAAATTAAAAATTGTCCTGTGTTAAATCTAAATAAATATATGAAACTAAGTTTATCTATTTTCTTAGTTTTATAGTTTAGATTTAATTTTACTTCATTATTATAATAATCAATGTATTTTATTATTCCATCTTCTATAAAATTAACACCATTAATCCAATATAATTTCTTATTACCAAATACTTCTTTGGGAATTCCATAGCTAAATGTAGATAAACCACCTAAAATTGTTATATTTTTTATAGGATTTTTTTTATTTTCATCTAGTAAAAATTGTTTTATTTCTTCTGTAAAAAAAGAAATATCTCCTTTTTTGCTTCTTAAATCATTAAAAATATACTTTAAAAATACTTTTTGCAACATAACATAATCAAAATCCACTTTTAAAAAAGTTTCTTTCTCATACTCTTTTAAAAAAAACTTTGAAATAAAACATTTAGCATATTTATCAATATATGAAATTCTTTTATTATTACACTCTGTACAAACATCTCTAATCATAGGTTCTGCTTTATATACTCTATTATTATCAAAAGTTATATTGCATTCTTTAAATAAATCTAAAACAGATTTTGATATTATATGTTCTTTACTTCTTTTACCTTCATTACCACAATAAGCACATTTCATAAAACCCTCCTAAACATTTTAAAACAAATTAATTATATATAAAAAACAGCCTTAGAACAATGTTCCTTGATCACTTTCTTTTTTTAATTGATATATACTTTTTATTATAGTATGTTTTTTAAATAATTCTATACTTTCTACACTAACAAGCCAGCTTCCCTTTTTTTTACCATTACCTTTACTGTATCTTCCACCAAGTCGCCCATCACGGAGCATGTTATAAACAGTTTCCACAGATATACATAATTTTTTAGCGGTTTGATTAGCTGATATATATTCTTTCATAGCATCACCTTTAATTAATAATACCTTATTTTTTTACATTTAACAAGAAAAAAGACAGGTTGCCCTGTCTTTTCCAACTATTCTTTAGAAAAATTTATAATATATTCTTCTATTTTTTTTATTTTTTCTTCAATATAGAAAGTATCTTCATTAAAAGAAGCTTTATTTTTCAATACTTTTATTTCTTCTTCTGCTTCTTCTATTGAATTTATCCAATTCATTTCATTTTCAATTCTTTTATAAATTTCTTTTTTCCTCT